>JAEIGA010003976.1_pt1 | contig 22953 bp, 20 predicted proteins | sample 9270691 | NCBI WGS metagenome assembly JAEIGA01 (sample SAMN17057246, study PRJNA624740) | gut metagenome | biome: biome; isolation source: fecal sample | host: Bos grunniens | place: China: Xizang | collected 2019 | reverse complement strand
TCTTGTTGAAGGCTGCTGTATCTTCGTCGACAAGGGCAAGCAGTTCGTTCATTACAGCGACACCCTTCTCGGCCCACCGCGAGAAGAACTCCCACCGGTCGTCCCAACCTGCCTTGTGCGATGAAAGGTTCGCAACCATTGCGCCTAATGCTGCGCCAAGAGCACCCATATATGCCGAGATTGAACCGCCGCCGGGTGCGGGCGACTCACTGGCTGTCTCCTCGGCAAAGGCGGCACAGGTCATATCAACGAGTTTGTTGACATTCTTCTGCTCCTCGGCTTCAAGGATATACTCTACAACCTTCTCTTCGGGCTTGAACTCCTTAAGGTTCGATAGTCCCATTGTCTCGATGGCAATGCGCACAAGCTCTCTCTCGGGAACGCCGGTAGAGCGGTGCTGTTTATGTAGAAAATAGCGTCCTGCGTCGACAAGTGCTTTCTTGGGTACAAGTCCCACAATCTCGGTTCCTGTGACACGAACACCGCGTGAGTCGGCAGCGCGACACACCTCGTCAAAGGCTATGTGCAATGGGGTAACCGATAGGTTGGTCATATTCATAGATACCTGCGCAATGCCATACTCCTGAATGTACCAGCCTATCGCTTTGCACTCTTTCAGTGTGCCTGGAATCATTACAGGCTCGCCATTCTCGTCTTTGATTATTTTACCTACTATGGGGTTGCCTTCGCGACGGGGACGACCCTTTTCGCGTACGTCAAAAGCAATGGCATTTGCTCGGCGGGTGGATGTTGTATTCAGATTATAGTTTACTGCAACAAGAAAATCGCGTGCACCAACAGCGGTGGCACCTGTACGTGCTATGCCTTCGTCGTAGGGGCGCGCTCCAAAATCGGGTTGTTTATCCACGTTGGCCATCTTCTCGGGCAGTCCCTCATACTCTCCCTCGCGGCATACGGCAAGGTTGCGGCGCTCGGGTTTGAAGGCGGCAGCCTCGTAGCAGTAGGTGGGAACATTCAGCTCCTCGGCCACTCTCTTGGCAAGGGTACGTGCAAGCTCGGCACACTCCTCCATTGTTATGCCTGAGACGGGGATAAGCGGACATACGTCGCAGGCACCCATTCGCGGATGCGCTCCCTTGTGCAGGCGCATATCAATGAGCTCGGTGGCTCGCTTGATAGATGCAACGGCAGCGTCCATTACCGCCTGTGGCTCTCCCACAAAGGTTACAACGGTGCGGTTGGTAGCCTCGCCCGGGTCGATATCCAAAAGTTTTACACCCTTAACAGCTTCGATGCTATCGGTTATCTGCTTGATAGTCTCGGCATTGCGACCCTCGGAAAAGTTGGGTACGCACTCAATGATTCTCTTTTGCATAGTATAATGTAGATTAATTTAATCTGTGTAATTATACAAATGTATATATATTTTTCAGAACAAAGCGTGCTGCCTCTCTTTTTTTTTGAGTGGGACACATCTTTTCAAATGTTTGCTAATTCTTGGCAGCGAGTGTTGCTCTTGTTCGCAAAGATTGATGTTACACCCTAAAAAATGAGGGACATAAATCTTTTCTCTAAAAAAAGAGGATAAGCGTTGCAAAAGAGTGGATATGTATTACATTTGCAGATGTTCAATGTTAGAAGCTATGAAATACCATTTCAATATTATTAAAATAGGGGTTACAATGGATATGGGCGTTGGTAACCGTACGCGAGAATGGACATATATCGACTGTGATGAATTGGCAGCAGGTGGCGAGTATAATATTTATGAGCAACAATTAAATATAATATCGGTTGATGAAAATGAGATTGTATTCACTTTTATGGGGAAGCAATATAATCTGAACCGTGAGTGGCAGGTTCAGGGAACACCCGAGATTGGTGTACCCAATAAATATATCTCGGAAACGGTGCGATTTATATTCTATTTCAGTTGTGACAGCGATAGCACTCATAGCTGGGACGATAGTGAAATAACAGAACTAAGTGAGCAGATGATGAAAAACAGTGAGGAGGGAAAATTGTGGAAGAATATCCCTCTTGCCCGAAAATTTATCCATATTCTAAAGGATGTGGCACCGTTTCGCTCAGATAGTATAAAGCCTGTTTATAAAGCACATATTATATCGTTGCTGCTAAAAAACGACGTGATAGCTAAGACCGAGACTCCGCGACTTTTTCAATCTTTTTGCGAGTTCTACCGTTTATGTATCGATTTCGATATGATTGACTATTATAACAAGCAGTCGGATGTAGACTTTGACAGGCAATATTTCAGGGTTGTCGATAGCTGGATATATAAGCTTGCGTGGATTACCGATTCACCCACGCGAGACCATTCGATAGAGTGCTGGAATGGTCTTGGACAAATGTTAAAATGTGACCCTGTGCAGGCAACTCCCGAGTGGGAAAAAGTAATCTACGAGGTTGAGCAAGAGGTTGACGAAGAGCTAAAAGAGGAACCGCGCGGTATGGGATTCTGCTTTGCCTATTGGGGTGCAAAAAGGGCTGCTCTTGAGCGTCGTGGTATAGAGTGGAGGAGTCCCACTTTGATGAATCCGGGAGTTATCTTCGACTGATAAGTTTTTATGTGTTGGCATAGCTTCAGTATATGCTTCCGGGTACAATTTTTGTCAATGAGAATATGGTGAAGCGATACAAAATTACTTTATGTGGCGGTTGCTTACAAATTTTTGCCCCCGTCCTGCCATTATTACGAGAGTTCTCACTATATTTGCGCGAAACGTGTTTTGTTATTTTACAGCGAATGCAGGCTATTGTTCGCACGTTAGCAGAATTTATGGTTAACAGCGAACACAGACTGTCCAAAAATTAAATCTATTTATTATGGAAGAGATTATCCCTTACGCACTTTTGTGCTTTACGTCTTTTTTCACATTGACCAATCCGTTAGGTACAATGCCTGTCTTTTTAACAATGACCAATGGGTTAACCGAAAGTCAACGACAGCATATTGTTAAGCGTGCAACTATTGTATCGTTTGTAATATTAATATCGTTCACTCTCTTTGGACAGTTCTTGTTTAAGTTTTTCGGAATATCTACAAATGGATTTAGAATAGCAGCCGGTTTTATCATTCTTAAGATTGGTTACGATATGATTCAGGCGCGTTACAGTAACGCTAAATTAAAGGATAATGAGATTAAGGCGTATGTAAATGATATTTCCATCACTCCGCTCTCTATCCCGATGCTCTGCGGACCGGGTGCCATTGCCAATGGAATTATCCTTATGTCCGATGCCGATACTTTTGAGCTTAAAGCAACACTGATATTAACTATTGCTATTGTTTACCTGTTGTCATATATTATACTGCGCTTGTCGACGCGCCTTGTAAAGTTTATGGGCGAGACGGGTAATAATGTGATGATGCGACTGATGGGACTTATACTGATGGTGATTGCGGTTGAGTGCTTCGTCGGTGGTGTGAAGCCTATCTTGATAGAGATTATACAGATGAGTCTTAAGTAACAAATATAGAGTTTTTTATATACAAATCAGGGTGAACCAACGGTTCACCCTGATTTGTATTATTACCCATTAACCGGAATTTTATTTTCTAAGTAGTGCGATAAGCTCGTCAATACTCATTATTTGTTGTTCGCCACTCTCCATATTCTTCACAGCAATGGTGCCGTTGCTCATTTCGGTCTCGCCAATAATGGCAACATAGGGAATATTATGGTTGTTGGCATATCCCATCTGCTTTTTCATTTTGTCGCTGCTGGGATAGAGCTCGGCCGAGATGTCGGCTGCACGCAGACGGGCTACAAGGCCAAGTGAGTAGAGTGCCTCTTTATCGCCAAAGTTTACGAACATAACCTGTGTATTAAGGATAGAATCCTTGGGGTAGAGGTCGAGCTGGTTCATTACATCGTATATACGGTCGGCTCCGAATGATATTCCTACACCCGATACTCCCTCCATTCCGAACACGCCTGTGAGGTTGTCGTAACGTCCACCACCGCTTATGCTGCCTATGGCTACGTCAAGTGCTTTTACCTCGAGTATGGCACCTGTGTAGTAGTTGAGACCGCGTGCGAGGGTGAGGTCGAGCTCAAGGCTGCTGTTGATGCCGAGTTTCTCTACTGTGTCGAGAATGAATCGTGTCTCCTCGACACCCTTCTCGCCTGTGGCATTGCCTGCCAGCACCTCGCCTATTGTACCGAGTTTTTCGCTATTGTTACCCTGTGCCTGTAGTATTGGAAGCAGCTTCTCTACTGCCTCGTCACCAATACCTTTCAGCTTGAGTTCGGCAATAACACCGTCGAGACCAATCTTGTCGAGTTTATCGATGGCTACGGTAATGTCTATAATCTTGTCGGGCTCGCCAATGACTTCGGCTATTCCGGCGAGAATCTTACGGTTGTTGAGTTTTACTGCTACGCGTATGCCTAATTTGCCAAATACGTGGTCGATGAGCTGAATGAGCTCAACCTCGTTGATGAGTGAGTTGTTGCCTATTACGTCGGCGTCGCATTGGTAGAACTCACGGTAACGTCCCTTCTGTGGACGGTCGGCGCGCCATACGGGTTGTATCTGATAGCGCTTGAATGGGAAGGTGAGCTCGTCGCGGTGCATTACAACGTAACGGGCAAAGGGGACGGTGAGGTCGTATCTTAGTCCCTTCTCGCAGAATTTCGATGCTAATTTTGCTGCGTTGCGGCTCAGAAGTTCCTCGTCGCTGAGTGCGCTGAAGTAATCACCCGAATTTTGTATCTTGAAGAGTAGCTTGTCGCCCTCTTCGCCATATTTACCCATCAGAGTCGAGAGGTTCTCCATTGAAGGTGTCTCTATCTGTTGAAAGCCGAACAGGTGGAATGCGTCACGAATGGTATTAAAAATGTAATTTCTCTTTGACATCTCAATTGGTGAGAAGTCGCGTGTACCCTTTGGTATTGATGGTTTTGCTGCCATTTTCTTTTAAACTTTTGTTTGTGTCGGGGATGCTGCTTAGTCGCGGCGTCCAAGATAAATCATTATATAATAGATTAGTGTTGCCAATGATGATAGTGCGGCAACAATATATGTGTAGGCTGCCGAGCGCAGTGCGCTTGATGCTGCCCTTTGGTTTACGGTGTTTCCAACCGGCGACCTCTCTAACCAGGCGAGGGCGCGACGGCTTGCGTCAATCTCTACGGGGAGTGTGATGAAACTGAATAGTGTTGTCATTGCAAAGAGGGCTATTCCCAGCAGTAGGATGGCAGGAAACATCTGTACGGTGAGTATTCCTATGAGTAGAATCCAGGTCATCCAATTCGATGCAAATGAGACAACGGGAACAAGTTTCGAGCGCATTGTAAGCGGGCCGTATGCTGTTGCGTGTTGCACTGCGTGTCCGCACTCGTGGGCTGCAACGGCTGCTGCTGCGATGCTTGATGAGTTGTATACTCCCTCGCTAAGGTTTACTGTGCGGTCGGCGGGGTTGTAGTGGTCGGTGAGGCGACCGGGGGTGCTTATTACCTTTACGTCGTATATGCCATTGTCGTGCAACATTTTAAGGGCAATATCGCGGCCTGTCATTCCGTTGCCCAATGGCATTTTAGAGAACTTGTCGAACTTATGTTGCAGGTTCATCTGTACAATATAGCTTATTATCGCTATTCCTATGAATAGTACCCAGTAGAGCATACTGCCGCCCATATATCCTGTTGTATCGCTTGTGATATATGCTGTAATACTGCTTGCTCCTAAAATCGTTAAGATGCTCATTAGTTGTTTCTTATGTTAAATATTCAGTCTTTTTGGCTCAAGTGTCATCCCTGCAAAAGCAAGTGACGGTACTCTTGCTTCTATGTGATAAAAACGTGCAGACGAATCAAAGGGATTGGCCTGCAACGTTTTTTATATTTACAACGCAATGTTTTTTAGATATTGCGTGTGATTGTCTGCTCTCGGTCGGGACCGATAGAGATATATTTTACAGGTACTCCAAGCTGCTCCTCAAGGAAATTAACGTAGTCGGTGAATGCTTTGGGAAGATCCTCTTCACGAGTAATCTTTGTGAGGTCGCACTGCCAACCGGGAAGCTCGGTGTATACGGGCTCTACATCGCTGATGTCGTAGGGCAGATGCTGCAGTGTCTCGCCGTTCTTCTTGTATGCTACGCAGGCCTTGATTGTGGGGAAGGTGTCGAGTACGTCACTCTTCATAAGGATAAGATGTGTAACACCGTTTATCATTATGGTGTATTTGAGTGCTACAAGGTCAATCCATCCGCAACGACGCTCGCGTCCTGTTACTGCGCCATACTCGTGGCCGCGGTCGCGCATGAGTGCTCCAACCTCGTCGAACAGCTCTGTGGGGAAAGGACCTGCACCTACACGTGTGCAATAGGCCTTTGTTATTCCATAGACGTTGCCAATTCTGTTGGGGGCAATACCCAATCCTGTGCAGGCTCCTGCGCAGACTGTGTTTGATGATGTCACAAAGGGGTAGCTGCCAAAGTCAATGTCAAGGAGGCTGCCCTGTGCGCCCTCGCCAAGAACGCTCTTGCCTTCGTTCATCAGGTCGTTTACCATCTGCTCGCTGTCTATGAGACGGAACTCCTTAAGGTAGTTGATGGCGTCGAGCCATACAGCCTCGGCCTCGGTAAGGTCATAGCTGTAGTTGAGGCTTTTCAGTATCTGCTCGTGACGAGCCTTTGCCTGTGCATATTTCTGTTCGAAATTCTCCAAAATATCGCCTACACGCAGACCGTTACGGCTTATCTTGTCGGTGTATGTGGGGCCTATACCCTTACCTGTAGTACCAACCTTTGCGTCGCCCTTTGCTGCTTCATATGCTGCATCGAGTACACGGCCTGTGGGCAGAATAAGGTGTGCTTTTTTAGAGATAAAGAGGTTCTTTTTAAGATTGTATCCTGCTTTCTCTAACTCTACAGCCTCGCCTTTGAATAGTGCGGGGTCAAGTACAACACCATTACCAATGATGTTTATCTGGTCGCCCTGGAAGATTCCCGAGGGGATTGAACGCAATACAAATTTCTTGCCACCAAATTCGAGTGTGTGTCCTGCATTGGGACCACCCTGAAAGCGTGCTACAACATCGTATTGGGGGGTAAGCACGTCTACAATCTTGCCTTTTCCCTCGTCTCCCCATTGGAGACCCAAAAGTACGTCAATCTTTTTCTTCATATCGTTGTTCTTCTATGTTTGCTTATCGTTATTACTTTCGCTGCTACATTATCTCTTTCTCTGTCGGCGCCGCTTTTGTGTGCGGTTGCATTTGCTGCATAGCCCGTATATGTATAGCGAAAAGTGTGTCGGATAAAATCGTTTTATATTTGTTGCTATATTTTCGCTTATCTTAATGTTTTTTGCCTCCTCGACCTTATGGCATTTCGTGCATATTGTATAGCACTTTTCTCCACCATAACATTTTTCGTACATCGACTCTCCACCAAACTGGTGATGGATGACAAGGTCGGCATTTATCAGTAGGGATATGGTGTTATATACCGTTGCCTTGCTTACCCTAAATTTCTCGTTCTCTTCGAGATATTTATGCAGTGTCTCAATGTCGAAATAACCATCTATGGAGTAAACTGCCGATAATATTGCATATCGCTCGGGGGTGCGGCGCAGTTTGTTCTCCTTTAGGTAATCGGTAAATAGTTGTTCTACTATCTCTGCGGTGGTGGTATCCATCTGTGCGTAGTTGCTACAAAGTTATCTCTTTTTTTATAATACTATATGTGTGTAACGCTTTTTTATTGTTTTTTAGATGAAAATATGTTGCATTTGCTTGTGTTTTGTTACTTTATCGAGGCAATCCTCGTCAAGAGCACAGTATTTTTGTAACGATGCATAGGCGCAGGTTTGCAAAACTCGGTTCTTCTCTTGTGATAGTACCTCGGCCGCTGCTTTCAAATAGCGTCTTTCGTTCTCGGCATCAAGCTTTGTGCCTTGTCGGAACAGATGCGACAGGGTGAGAAAACCACAATAGGGGAATAGTCCCTCGTTGCTCTCTATCCACGTTGCAGCCTGTTGCGCTGCGTCGGGCAGATGGCATAGCAACTGCATTGAAAGATGGTCGGCAACCTCGGTGAATGGAGTCTCTGCTATCCATCTGTTGGCATCGGTAGCGGTGAATGCTTCGCTTGGCATAAGCATTATTGCAAGCATTTTACATTCACGTATGTTTTCTTGCCACAGGGCAAGCGCAAGGGTACGTTCTTTGGGGTATTGCGCTGCAATGCTTTTCAGACGGGGAATCTCGACTCCAAAATTAATTTTGTAGTCGAGGCCTTGCTTGCGTTGCAGCGATGAGACTACGCCGTTCATTGACAAGCGCAGGCTCTTTTTTATCTCCAATATCTTATCGCGTACTGTCTGCTCCATTGTGGCTTATTTACTTGTGTTGTGCCTTTTGCGGTAGTTGTTAGGTGTCTCACCCATTATTCTGAAGAAAGATGCGTAGAATGACTGACGGTTCGAAAAACCTACCGATAGGCCTATTTCTTCGATGTTCATATTGTTATAACGCTTGTCAGTCATACGATGCAGTGCCTCCTTAATGCGATACTCATTTATTAAACACGAAAAATTAGTGTTGAATCGCGAGTTTATTACTGCTGATATATAGCGGGTGTTTGTCCCTAATTCGCGAGCAAGGTCTTTTGCCGAGAAATCTTTGTCGCGGTAGCGCTTCTCAATTACGACAAGATTCAGAATCTTGTCGTATAACTCGTCGGCCAGTTCGGCGCGTATGAGAGAGCGGTATGTTGCGCTCTTCTCTTTTTTCTCCCTTATATTGTAGGGCGTAGAATTTTTTTCTGTCATAATGCTTGTTTTTCCAATGTTGCCCAAATATACAGTTTTTTTTCGGCGTGTGTATAAATTTTTTAATAAAAAAACATTAAAAATGCTTTTATCCGAAAATATGCTGTTTATTTCTGATTTTTGGACTCTATTGTTCTCTACTCGTCGTAAATGGCGATGCTGAGGTAGGGCATTATGGCTCTTTTGAGTTGTTGTAGGATTTTAGTTTGTATTACACTCTTTATACATTTCGGAAAGGGTGGCTCTCTGTTGCCCTGCGGCAACGGCACGGTCGAGGGCGGCACGTGCGGCGCGTTTCTCGCCCTGCGCAAGCAGAAGCTGTGCGTGGGCAATGTGATACTGTGCATTGTTTGGGGCAAGCACGGTTGCCTTTTCTATATCCATGATGGCAAGAACAGTAAGTCCCTCTTCGCGCTCGACATTGCTGCGGGCATAGTAGAACTCGGCATTCTGTGGATTGCCGTCGATGAGCAGGCCGAGCAGCATAAGGGCATCGTTCAGGCGCCCGGCACGGTGGTAGAGGAGTGCCAACGATAGTCGTGCATCGTTGTTTGCAGGCTCAATGGCCAATAGTGTATTATAGTCGGAATAGGCTCTCTCGTACTCTTTTCTCTCCCCGTATATATATGCACGCATAAACAGTGCGTGGCTGTTGCGAGGCTCTATCGATAATACTCTGTTGTAATCGGCAAGAGCGCTGTCATTCTTCTCTTGCTCAAGGTAGAGTCGGGCGCGTTGTTGCATTATCTGTGCCGATTCGGGGTTGTATCTAAGCGCTTTTGTGTAGGAGTCGATGGCACTGTCGCCATCGCCCGACTGCCACTGTGCAAAAGCTAAATTGCTATAGGCATATTCGTTGTATCTGTTGGCAGAGTCTTTCTCTATTACCTGTTTGAAGAGTTGCGCTGCTTTGCTGTAGTCATTGGCTTTAAGATGCTTTTCTCCTTCGACAAACAGCTCGGTGTAGCTTTGTGCCATCAAACACGAACTTGCCAATATCATAATCATTGTTGTAAATATTCTCATACTGCTTTTCTGTTATCTTTGCGAAGATAATGCTTTTGTTTGGCATAATGTATTGTATGTCTCTTTTTTTAAATGTTTATAACAATACAATATGTTTATAAAAAATATTTGGCAGCCCGATTAATTTATTAACTTTGTGCAATAAAATCAGTTTCTTAATTTTAAAAAATGGTTAAGTATTATTTCAGTTTATTGCTATTAGTATTGGTGTCGTGTTCGGGCAACAAGGATGTTAATGTGAAAGAGTACACAGTCAATGGTGTAACATTTAAGATGATTGCCGTAGAGGGTGGCACATTTGTTATGGGCTCTGCCGAGAATGCTCCCGGTGCCGAGAGTGATGAGTATCCCGCACATAAGGTTACAGTAGGAAACTTTAATTTGGCCGAGACCGAGGTTACACAGGAGTTGTGGATGGCTGTAATGGGTAATAATCCTTCGGGTTATACCGATGATGCTCAGTTGCCTGTCGAGTCGGTGACGTGGGTCGATTGCCAACAATTCATCTCGAAACTAAATGAGATTACGGGTGACTCATTCCGTTTGCCCACCGAGGCCGAGTGGGAATATGCCGCTAAGGGTGGTAATCGTTCCAAAGGGTATCTCTATTGCGGAAGCGACACTCTTGCCAATGTGGGATGGTACAAGGATAATGCCGAGGAACGCCCTCATAAGGTGAAACTGTTGGCTCCCAATGAACTTGGTCTGTATGATATGAGTGGAAACATCTGGGAGTGGTGCAGCGATTGGCACGGCAATTATACAGCAGAGGATGCTGTTGACCCACAGGGAGCCGCCGAGGGAAAAACACGTGTTGTACGTGGTGGAAGCTGGTTAGTCGATGCCGCTATTTGCCGTCCTGCCGACCGCAGCTCGGGCGCACCAAGAGGTGGCGGATGTATTGTAGGATTAAGATTGGCTTTGTAATTATTATATAATAAACCATATTATTAAAAAATACCCTCCAAAGTTTGTATTAAAAAACTTTGGAGGGTATTTTTTAAGTCGGCTTTATTCAATTTTAAGCATAAATGAGAATCCTGTCAAGTCGAACACCGAACGAACTTCATTATTAATGTTACGTACAATTAAACGGCCTCCCAAGGCTGTAATTTGTTTGTGTGTAGAAAGTACCACACGTAGTCCCGAAGAACTTAAATACTCCATCTTCTCGCAATTCAAAACGATGGTTGCTCCTTGTTTAAGGAGTGGTTGTACAGTTTTATCTAATTCGGGCGATGTTACTGTATCAAGGCGACCAACTATATTTACTATAGCAGCACCATTCTCCTGTGAAATTATAATATCCATAGTCTTATATATTTTTATTATTTTATTTATTATTATTTAATTATCTTTACCATTGTGAGTATATTCTTATTTCCTACACGGCGATACTCTACAGATTGCATAATGCGACGAATTAGGAATATTCCCAAACCTCCTATAGGTCTCTCCTCGAGCGAAAGTGTTACATCGGCATCGGGTTGTTTTGTAGGGTCAAACTCTTTTCCAGTGTCTATAATTTTAAAAATAATGCGGTTGTCCAACTGACGTACAGTAAGTGTAAGTTCGTGTTCTTCGTCCTTTGGATAGGCATACATAATGATATTTGTTACGGCCTCTTCTATTGCAAGGTGAATGTTGAATGAAATTTCTGTAGGTAGATTCAACTCTTCACTAATAGTGTCAATAAATGTTGCCATACGCTCTATTTCCTCTATCTTATTGCGTAATACTATACTGCGGCAACTATCCTCATTGGGTAGATAACTTAAATTACAGCAGAGTATTGTAATATCATCACTTTGCTCGGCACCCTTAGTATGTAAAGCAATATCATTAAGTACATTTTCAGTGATGAGACGAGGCGACTGTGAGGTAAAATTCTTCATTAATTCTATAAGACGTTCTTCGCCATACAAATCCTTATTAATATCCTCGGCTTCGGTTATACCATCTGTGTACATAAACAGTGTTGAACCTCTTTGCATTTGGTACGACTCTCCTTTGAATTTAAAATCGGCCCATATACCTAAAGCTAAATTAGGTGTTACCTTCAATGGTGCAACATCACCGTTGGGCAATAGTATTATAGGCGGATTATGACCTGCATTGCAATATTTCAGTTCACCACTATTCAAATCCAGGATACCTACAAATGCTGTACAGAACATATATGAATCATTTGACTCGGATAAAGCATCATTTAGTGATGTAACAATACCCTCGGGTGTGTCTATGTGCGATGCAATAGTTCTGAAAAGACGACAGGTTACTGCCATAACCAACGAAGCAGGTACTCCCTTGCCCGATACGTCGCCTATAATGAAGTGAAGTTTATCATTCTCAATAAAGAAGTCATATAAATCACCTCCTACCTCCCTGGCTGGTTGTAGTTTAGCATATAGGTCAACATCTTCTCGCTCGGGGAAAGGTGGGAACATCTTTGGAACCATTCCCATCTGAATAGCATGGGCAATACGCAGTTCACTCTCTATACGTTCTTTGTTTGCTGTGGTGAATTTTAGCTCATCGATGTATTTAAGCAGTGAGTTTTGCATATGTGCAAACGAGTCGTGCAGTGTGAGCATTTCGTCGTAAGTTGTTATTTTAGGCAGATGAGCAGTTAGGTTGCCCTGCGCAATCTCCATTGCAGTATTAGCAATTTCGGTTAGCGGGCGGGTCATACGTCGTATGATAAAGAAGCATAAAAGTGTTATAAGCAGCATTCCAATAATGCCTACTATATATGATAATTTTCGTACGCTATCTACTCCCGAAAAGATATCACTGTGTAGGCAAGCTACTGCTACCGACCATCCGGTAGCCTTCACAGGAGCATAGAACAGATAGAAATGTTTTCCTTGACGCTCAAACTCGCCCATACCATAATTACCGTTTACCATATTATGAGCGGTTGAGAATAACTCTTTGTCATTTATTGAGTTAGCCGAGGTAAACATTGTCTCATTAAGTATCTTCTCTTTGTTGCTGTGTACCAAGAATGTACCACCGCGACCAATCATTAAATTATATGCGTTGGGATATGGCTTTATACTATTAACCTGCTCGGCAAACCATTCAAGTGATAAATCGGCTGTAAATATGGCAATTATTTTGTTGTTATTGTCATATATAGGATAGGAGTATGTGGTCATAATAATATTTCCACCTCCTTCGTCATAGTAGGGCTCACTCCAATATGGGGTATTAAGAAGTCTTGGAATCTGATACCAATCCATATAGTGGTAGTTATAGTCATTTGTTCCCAGCTGTTTACTCTTTATGGAGTCTCCTTGGCGGTACGAGTAAGGCGAGTAGAAATTTCCGTACTCTTTATAGTAGTATGGTTCAAATGCTATTGCCGAGCCCGAAATAAATTCGTTACTTTGGACAATGTGTTCAGTAATAGAGTACAGTTTTTCGGGGTTTCCAAGATTCTCTGTTACTAACCACGATAGATTGTGTATGGTTATCTCAACCGATTGCAACACATTGTTTATACGCAGAATAGTGTTGTCGAGCGCCGATTGTGCACGTTCTATCGATTCTTTCTTCACATATTTATGTGCTGAATGTGAGTTACCTACAAAAGTTAATGTAAAAAGCAGTGATACCACACAAAGCATCACCAAACTCAAACGAAGTGGAAATGAGCGAGTGAATATTTTTCTTATTCCTACCATAACTATTTTCCTTGGATTTGTTCGATATCTACTTTTTTGTCAATGCGTCCGTGTCGAAGGAGTAATTTGTTAAGTTCCTCAACCTTTTCGTTGCTAAGCGTAAAATTAGGATTCTTCTCTTTGTTTCTGCATTGTTGATTAAGTGTTTCGCGCAACATCCATTCCTGATGTTTGCGGCTTGCAGGAACACGCTCTTTTTGCATTACTTTAAGTACTATTTCCAATGTCTCTTCGGGGTGTTCGTGTGCCCATTCCCATCCTTTACGTGAGGCATCGGCAAAGGCACGTGCCTTGTCAGGATATTTCTCGTAGTACTCACGCGTAATATAAAGACCTTCATCGGGATAGTCGTAACCTATCTCGTCCATTGTTATTATCTTTTTATTTTCAAACCCTGATGATTGTATCCAATATACCTCGTTATAGGTCATAGCCATTGTTGCATCAATAGCTCCCGATATATATAGATTAATGCTTTGAATGAATTTAATCCATTCAATATCAAGTTTGTAATCCAAGTCTATAAGTTGGGCCAATATATTAAAATTGGAACTCCAGATACCTACTCTTTTTTGTTTTAGGTCTTCGATGTTCTTTATACTGTCGTCTCTGACAACTATGACGTGTCCCGAGTGTTGTGATGTTTGTAGTATGTTTATTATATCAACTCCTTTATCAATTTGATAGATGGCATCAAAAAGAAGCATTGTTATGGCATTACTTTTTCCACTGAGCAGATGGTTTAAAGCAAGATCGGAAGTTGATGTATGTTCAATAACAACATCTACTCCGGCATCTTTATAAAACCCCATCTCTTGTGCTACATAGTAACCAGCAAATTGACTCTGCGCAGTCCATTTTGGTGTGAAGACAATTTGTTGTGCTTGTGTATGCAGTGCAAAGAATGTAAGGAATGTAATAAGTAATATTTTTAGTTTAATTGCCATGTAATTTATTTTAATAAAAGTCGCTCTTGATTCAATTCCATATGCAAAATACGCTTATTCCCTTTAATGCGTTCCTCGAGTATGTCGCATAATCCCTGTAACAAATTAAGACTTAAATCATCGCGGCAACTTTTTTCATCGATATAAGAGATACCCATATCATTTACAGTTATATCAAGCGACATACGAACCTCATTCTCTACTTTTGAAAGCAGCAGTTTAGCTCCATTTTCAAGCGGTACAAGATTAAGTGACTCTTCAACGGCAAGTTCAACAAAGCGAAAGGCTTGGCTGCCTAATCCGAATCTATTGCAATATTGTTCTATGCAGGAATTGAGCTCGGGGCGGTCGAAGAGTGGAGACTCGATAGTGTAGTGCAAGTCCTTCATATAGCTTAAGAAACGACGTGTCTCCTCTTTGCGGGGTGATACAAATATCTCCTCTGAGGTACCCTCTTCGCAAACTTTTCCTTTATCAAGAAATACAATCTTATCGGCAAGCTCAGTAGCAGCATTAAGCTTGTGAGTACTCATTATAAGGGTTATTTCTTTTTTAAGTTTACGCAATACATTCATTACCTCACCTGTAGCTATTGGGTCAAGAGCTGATAGAGGTTCATCAAGAAGCAATACTTGAGGGTTCATCACCAAGCTACGTGCCATAGCCACACGTTGTTGCTGTCCTATTGATAGTTCAGAGGGAAATAAATCTTTCTTGTGTGCCAGACCCACCGATTCAAGATGCTCCAATGCTATACGTTCGGCCTCTTTAGCTGATAGTCCCAACACTCGCATAGGGGCCAAGGTGAGGTTGTGAAGAACATTTAGGTTGGAAAACAGATTGAAATGCTGGAATATCATACCTATGCGTGGCTTAATACCCGAAGTGAATATAATCTCTCCTGCATCGGGTTTAACGAGTCCTGCAAGGCATCGTAATATAGTACTTTTACCACTGCCCATTTCTCCAATCAGACAAACCATTTCTCGTTCTGCAAATTTTAAAGAAAGGTCGTCAAGAACCAGATTCTTATCGTACGACTTATATATGTGTTTAAGCTCAATCATATTTGAAGATTTTTACACATAAAAATTGTATTAATTGGGTAATCATCCACGAGAGTATCAAGTAGAAAATAGATGCTATAATCAGTGGTATAAATGTATCATCATATTGTTTTTGTACAGCAAATACAGCCTTAATCAAATCATTCTGTGATATATAACCTGCATAAGATGTAGCACGAAGTTGTATCTTTAGCTCGGCAATGAATAGAGGCAGCATAGACTTTACAGCTTGTGGCAACACTATGTATTTGTAACATTGGGGCGTGGTCATTCCTAAAACACGTCCTGCCTCAATTTGTCCTTTACCCACCTGAAGAATATGTATCTTGAATAGCTTGGACAATGAACCCGATGTATATACTCCCAATGCTATGATAGATACTACAATTCCATTCATCTCTCCTGCAAATATTACATAATAGAAGAGCATCATCAATGCAACCGAAGGTATGTCGTGTACAGTAGTTACAAACCAGTTCAATGGTTTGAAAAGCCAAGGGCATTTATGGCTTATGGCAAGGTAGGCCAATATTATACCCAATAGTATAGCTGTTATTGAGGCAAAAACAAATATTATGGCCGTAGTCTGTAGACCACCCAAAATTAGTCGCCACATATCAGCCGAGAAGAGTCCAAACGAATCAATATTTATACTCTCCAATAACGGAGCACTGAGCAGGAATGTATTATTCATATTTGTCTCGAAACCATTTATAGGAGTTGCTAATCCCATTGCCGAGAAAATAAACATGAAGCTTATTGTAAGAAAATATTTTTTTATTCTATAGTTCATCATCTTTGAGCTTGAAAAATAAGAGACTGATGCCTACGACAAACAGAGTCTGTACTATTTTTCATACGGGTGGCAAGCTGTTATTCAATATTGAAAATCTGACTGAATCCCGACATATCAAATACTCCCTTAACCAGAGGTGTAAGGTTTTTGATAATTAATTTACCGCCCTTAGTTGTGATATTCTTGTTCAATGATAGGAAAATACGTAATCCCGAAGAGCATATATAACTCATACCGGTACAGTCAACAACTACTAGGTCTCCTAAATTTACATCCAATTTGTTAATGTCATTCTCTAATTCTTTCATATTTAGAGCATTCATTGGATAGTCTACGTAGATATTATGTGTTTTGTAACAATCGGCCATAATAATATTATTATATTTATAATTCTTGCAAATATAAGGAAAATCGCTCAAGTAATCTTAAGTAGTTTTAAGAATTTTTGCAGTATGTGCTTAAAAATGTTTGAGTTTTACCTCAAATATCTCTCAAATTGCTCAAAAAAACAAAGTTTTTATGGCAACTTAAAAGATTGCATCAAATTTAGTTACGGGGGATGACATCCCCCGTTTTTTTGTATATGGCCTTTTCCAGCCCCTCTCCAAAAGGGATGGAGTGAAAATCAATGAATTAGTCTTTTCTTAAAGTTCTTTCCCTTAGGGGGCAGGTGGGCCTTCGGGTTAGCAAAATCGGCCTGGACAAAAATATCCACCCTATCCCTATTAAATTAAATTCCATCTTATTACTCTGTAATACAATAACGAGGGAGACCAATTGGTCTTCCTCGTTATTGTACTCCCGACGAGAATCGAACTCGTATCTTAGCTTTAGGAGAGCCACATTCTATCCATTGAACTACGAGAGCAGAGACATTGCCAAAAAATGGCAAAACGAATCCGACTGCGAAGATAGTTATTCTTTTGCAAAAAGTAAAATTTTAATAACAAAAATAGGTTGTGCACATGTGCACAACCTATTTTTGTTATTGGTCGGTGGAAGGATTATTTTACCAATGCTTTTACAGTGTAGCTGCCGTTGGCATCTGTAACATTTACAATGTATAGTCCGCGTGCAAGCTCAATGCTTGTGGCATTACCCTGATAAGCAAGGCTGCCGTCAAGGGCATATACTTTAACAATAGCCTGCTCTGTGGCTCCTGTTACATTGATTCTGTTATCACCGGATGTTACGACGATACATTTCTTGGTAACATTGGAAACGCTTGTAGCGTGGTCGCCTGTTGTGAATGAGCCGTTATTGGGGAATGTTGTAATGTTGTTCGATACCTCGCCAAGCTGTTTCTTGTCGGTCGAGTAGTACTTTATCGATAGCATCCAGTCTCCATAGAGGCTGCCACATTGACAAGGGATTGACATATTTACAGGAGTACCCTCGGTAATCTCTACGGGGATATAATCACTCTCGGCTACAATTTGGTTACCGCTAAGTGTATTCACTTTGATATATCCGCTGAAATTGCCACCTACGCAATCGAGTGATGTGTTCACTGTAAACTCTTCGTTTACGGCAACGGTTTTGTTGTTGATGCTCATAGGTGACGCTACGTAAGGTCTTGCGCCCTCCTTAGCATTTATTTTAAAGTATTTGTTGCTTGTTGTGTGGCGTATGTACTCCCATTTGTTATCTTTCAGTTCGCGAATATCTACCAAATACAGTCCTGTAGGCAGTCCCGGGAAATAGTGGAGTGTAGAGCATGTAATTACCTTGTTTCCTCCGGCTTTGACGTTCTTTACCTCCTGAGTTTGAATTAGATACTCCTTGCCGGTCATATTGTTCTGTACAAATATACCAATAGTTCCGTTGTATGCCTCGCCGTTGGTTGCAACGTTGTTGATACGTGCTCTGATATTGGTTGCCGAGCCATTGCTTATATCCTTTATGCTATATTCGCTAACGGTGGGGAAGGCGCCTGTCGGTTGTGATATAATATTGAGCGTGTCTGATGTACCCTCGACGAGGTACATCTTATTTGTATCGAACTCGGTTGAGCTGTCGAGGTAGGGGTTTCTTAAGTTATATGCAAACGATATAAAGTATCTTCCGGCGGTGTTCAAACGTATGTTTGTGCTGTAAGAGAGTGCAATCTCCTGCTCGTCAAGTACCTCTATCAATTTGGCATTGTCTGTCTGAGGCTCGCTTGTCCAAGTGCCGTCGGCGTTCTCTTTGTTGAAGATGGGGATAATAAGTATTAAACGGTTGTCTTTATTTCGGTTTACGAATCTTGCCTCAAAACTTATTTTGTCACCAATGAACATAGGACGTGGCTGGAATGTCAAACGCGATAGTGTAGCCTTGGGCAATGCGTTTGTTACGATTACTTTCTTGTCGGTAACCTCTATCGAGAGACCGTTGTTTGCGCCTGGCATTACCTCGAATTCGCCGCCACTATGCTTGTAGATGATGCGCAATGTGTACTTGCCTTTGGGAAGGTATAGTCCGCTGTTCTGCTTTGTCTGTACCTGGAGTGTGTAGATATATCCGCCCGAATCGTCTACTTTAACGGCGAGCTTATTAGTTCCTAAAGAGGCTCTTATGACATTGCCATTCTCATCGGTGATGTCGACTCCAAGTTCGATGTTGTATGACGAGTGTGACCAGTTGAGGTAACTTGCAAGTATGCGGAAACGGGCAACACCACTGCTGTTTATGGTTGCTTCGAATTTATCAAGTGGGGTCTGCTGCATCTGACCTACGGGTGAAAGAAGATATATTGTGGGGTCGCCCTCACGCTTAGCCTCTCCATCTTTACGTGGATGGATGTTAGCTATAATCTGCTGTCCGACGCTGTACTCTCCGGCACCACCACCTGTGCCTATTCCATCGGGCTTCATATAGGCCATATCAAAGAATCCGTCGTATGCACCGCTCCAACCCCAATTTATATGCAGGTAGTCGTTCTCGTCTATTCCGTCACAAACAAAGGCGTGACCTGCTCCAGTCGTGAATCCGAATCCTGAATAAACCAATGGCTGACGTGCTTCGAGGTTGCTGCGCAGTACATTCATCCAAACCTCGTCGCTGTACTCTAAGCGACGGTATATGCGTGCTTCGCTCGAGTAGTCGAAAATGTTTACAAGTGCTTTTACTGCCTCGATGCTGTTGCTACCTGTTCCTTCAATAGCGTAGCTGCTGTTTAATGCCTTGCCAACATCTACCATAAGCTGTGCTACCTCGTCGGCATTATCCTGATTATACATACCCGAATAGCTGTTAAGCATCTTGCTCCAGTTGTATTGGCGTTTGGTGAGGTCTATTCTCTCGCTGCTTCCTGTTATATTGCTCTTCCAGGTGATTGACTTTGTGGGAGTAACTGGCCAAGAGTGGAACTTCATAACCTGTGCAACAGCAGTTGCGGTACAACCTGTAGGGGCATATTGTGCTCCTATCTGAGGGCACTTTCTATTGTAAGGGTTGCCCTGGTCCCAAGTGGTCTTGAGCATAGGTTCGATGCGCTTGCCTGCCACTCTCTTGATGGGTGCGGCCTTGCCCTGACGTACCTGCTCGACATAGTGGCTGTACATATCCAACCACTCTACAAGGGGCTGTGGCATCTCGATATCTGTGCGTGTCTCGCTTGTCGAATATCCTACAATGGGTTCCAAGAGATCATCTCCCGAGACGATGACAAAGCCGTTTGACGACTCTTCGGTGAAGATGTAGTAATTCTCCTCGGCGCTGTTGCTTGTGCTTCGGTTGGTCGATTTGCTCTTTTGTGGAGCGAGTCTCATACGTACCTGCTCCTTTTCGGGAGCTACTTTCTTCCAAAAAGCCGATGCTATTTGTTGCGCCTTCTCGGGACTGATAGGGCCGGCAAAAGCCGTTGCTACTATAATAAGTAGCAGAATGTTAAGAGTAAATAGTCTTTTCATTATTCGCTTTTTTAAAAGTTTTTTTATTTTTTTGCAATTTCGCAAAAATACGAAAAAAACGGAAAAAAAGAGGGCTTTAATGGTAAAATGTACTATTTGCTGTGAAAATGTATGTTAAAAGGCAGAATAATCACGTTAAAGAGAGCCTTTTCAGCTCTTGCACTTATCGCAAATTCCTTTTACTATGTAATTTACCGAGTGCATAGTGAATCCCTCGGGTAGTTCTATTGCGGGAACTTGTATGTGTTTAAAACAGTAGGTGCGTTGGCACTTTTCGCAGAAGAAGTGGGTGTGCATATCGTGTGCACTGTCGTGTCCGTGACTGTGGCACAATTCGTATTTGAGTGAGCCGCTGCCATCCTGGATGCTATGTACGAGATTATGTGATTGAAAAAGTGTCAGTGTGCGGAATATTGTTGATTTTGGTGCTGTGTCGAGCCTCTCTTCAATGTCGGCCAATGACAGAGGTGATTCGCTTTGCGAGAGGAGCTTTGCTACTAACAGACGCACTGCGGTGGGGCGTATGCCGCGTTCTTTCAATAGTGTCTCCATTATCGTGTAATCCCGGTAGTTATTCCTACACAGCGCTGAAGCTCGACATAGCTTGCTGCACAGTTATAGAGTGAGTTTATGTACTCCTCTTGCATCATATTATCGCTGCGCTCGGTCTCAATAAAGTCTACAAAAGAGATTTCGCCCATCTGATAGGCTTTGCGTTTGCTTTGCAGCAACTCGGCTGTCTCTGCCATCATTCCTTGTGTGAATGTCTCTTTCTGTCGGCTTGCAATGGTGCAGTTACTGTAGGCCTGCATAACCTCGCTTTGTACGAGCATTCGTGTATCGGCAAGCTCCTCCTCGGCCTGCTGCACCTTTGCTCTATCCATTGCTCGTGCACCCGAGTTCATATTCGAGAATCTTAATGGGATGGCTGCTCCTACCATCAGCTTGGTAAATGAGGGATCGGCTTTGTTGTATTCTGCGCCTATCGATAGCTCAAGCTCTATTCTGCGACGTGCACTGCTCAGACGTTTTTCGGCATTGGCAATGTCGACACGGCTCACTGCGGCAAGCAGGTCGGCGCGGTTGACAAGTGCCTGTTTTATGTAGCTGTCGGGCGATTCAAGTGGGGCGGTGGCGCTCTCAAGTGTGCCTTGGGCCATTATCTGTTCGCTACCTGTGAGATTACCCATATAATATCCCAATTCAATGGCGCTGTTACGTAGCTCGGCCTCGGCTTGCAGTCGTCCGTTGCGTGTGAGTCCTGCTGCCAGACGCGACTCTATCCACACAGTCTTTGCTATCTCGCCGCGTGTGTAGCGCAGGCTGTCGCTCTGTGCCAACTGTTGCATATAGCTCTCGCGGTTTGCGGCAATCTTTAGTAACTCTTTTGCTCTTATGTGACGCAGATAGGCAAGGGTGGCATCGGCGTGAAAGTTACGCATATAGTCGTTGAACACAGCTGTCGTTGCCTGTAGCTCTTTGTCGGCCAGGCGTATACCGGCGCGACGCACACCAAAGGTAAAGGTGCTGCTAAGGTTGGCGGCAATGCTATGTCCCAGGTCGGTGTTCCAATCTTCGTTGTTGGCATATTGAACCGATAGGGTGGGGTCGTTATAAACCTTTGAACTCTTCAACGCCTGCTGTGCAATATCGATATTCATTGCCTCGGCAACTATGGCGGTGTTGTTTTCAAGGACGCGCTGCATATAGCTGTCGTATGTCAGTTCCTGTGCTGTGGCTGCAAATGTTACTGCTATGGTAAGTAAAAACAGTATGCTTTTTTTCATCTTATTTTAGGTAAACGTGTAAAAAAAATCATTGCAAAGTTACCTCTTTTGTGTTGCAACCGGGTTGCATTTTAAGCAGCTTTTAATAACTGTTGCTTTTAGTGCCGGTAACTGTTTAACTTTCTAAATGTTATTCTTCTCTATGCCCATCTCGGCTGCCTTTTTCATAATATACTCCAACGCTGCATCGTGTTCGTTGGGTATTATACCGTCGAGGATGGCGTCTTTTACGCTTGCCTTCAAGCGACCTATTTTATCGCAGGGGGGAAGGTTGAAAATATCCATAATCTCTTTTCCGTCGACAGGAGGCTGGAAATTACGTATGCGGTCGCGCTCTTCAAGGTCTTTCAGCTTCTGTCTTACTGTGGCGAAATTATTTAAGAAACGTTGTTTGCGTACCTCGTTTTTCGATGTTATATCGGCCTCGCACAGTGTCATAAGGTCGTCAATGTCATCGCTCGCGTCAAAGAGCAATCTACGTACAGCCGAGTCGGTCACTTCGTTGTCGGCAATTACGATGGGGCGCATGTGTAGTCCCACGAGTTTTGCGACGTAGCGCATCTTCTCGTTCTGCGGCATCTTGAAGTCGCGGAACATTTTTAGTACCATCTTCTCGCCAACGGCATTGTGATTGTGGAAAGTCCATTTCTGTATGGGGTCCCAGCGCTTTGTGCGCGGTTTTCCTATGTCGTGCAGCAGTGCTGCCCAACGAAGCCACAGATTGTCGCTCTTCTTGGCGACATTATCCAGCACTTCTAATGTGTGGTAGAACATCTCTTTGTGTCCAATGCCATTCTTCGTCTCCACACCCTGCATTGCTGTCAGCTGTGGGAAGATAATCTCTAAAAGACCGCAGCGGTCAAGTTCAATGAATCCTTTCGATGGGGTGGGCGAGAGCATAATCTTGTTAAGCTCGTCGTTAATGCGCTCACGCGATATAATCTTTATTCTTTCGCGATTTTCGTGTAGTGCCTCAAAAGTCT
>JAEIGA010003975.1_pt1 | contig 22956 bp, 22 predicted proteins | sample 9270691 | NCBI WGS metagenome assembly JAEIGA01 (sample SAMN17057246, study PRJNA624740) | gut metagenome | biome: biome; isolation source: fecal sample | host: Bos grunniens | place: China: Xizang | collected 2019 | reverse complement strand
TGCTGGTGTTTACGCTCCTTACATGGCTATCGTTCCTACTCAACTTCTTGGCACTCCAGACGGTGGTCTTGCTCAAGGCTTCAGCACTTGGTATGCTAAAGCACTTCTTAACAAGAACCTTCTTGTTGCTGGTAAAATTGTAAAATAATTTTTACATACTAACTTAACTTAAAATAAAAAAGAGTCTTCTTCGGAAGACTCTTTTCTTTTTATTCGTAAAACTAGGAGCTCTTTTTCAATAGGCCTAAAATTATTTGCTAAATTAAATAGTTAGTGAACAAGGAGTTAAAATATGAAACTTGAAGATATTTTAGATGAGATTAAACTCGAGCTCACTGGTTACCTACTAGATATGGAAATAACTGACGAGACGCTAGTTTCTGTTGTACATAAAGCCCTAAGGGAACTAACTAGATACTGGGATGAGTCTCGTATGATTAGTGTTCCTTATGCCTCTTGCATAGACTTAACTGGAGAGTTTTTTGATGAACAAGTAAGCTCTATTGTAAAAGTATATAGAACGGAAGGTATGGGAGACAGCCAGGGTATCTCAGTAGTAAATGACCCAGTTCAGATGGCTCAGTTTGCTATATTTAGTAATGGCGGTACGATGTATAACTTACAAGACTACGTTATGAATTATGCTTCGTGGATGACTATGTATCAAATGAAAAATACTATGTCTACTGATATGTCTTTTAAGGAAGACCGCCATAATAAGAAATTATATATAAATAATTACAATGCCCCTTCAATGGTTACTATAGAGTATATTCCAAAGTTAACTTCTGTTAATGATATTCAAAGTGACTACTTGCTTGACATTTTAGTTAAATACTGCGTGGCACTTACTAAAATTGTTTTAGGAAGAATTAGAACACGCTTTACACAATCTAATGCTCTTTGGACGCAAGATGGCGAGAAAATCTTAGAAGAAGGTAATACTGAATTAAAAGAACTTCGTGAGATACTTAGAGTAAATTCAAATATGGTATATATTATCGATTAAGGAGAATATAAATGAAAGAATCTGTTACAAAATTTGATCTAGAGGCTGCATTTAAAGCACTAGACGAAATAGATGTACCTGTTTCTAAGAAAGGTATAAAAGCAAATAAACCAGCCCTTACTGAAATTTTTTCTCGTAAGTCTAAATTTGATGCGCTTTTCGAAGAATATTATGATGTTGGCAGCACTGAAGAACTCGGTGAAGCTAAAGAAGAACGTGAGGCAGAGATCGCAAAAGCTAAGCTCGCTCGTATTGAAAAAATTGTCGACCTAGATGCTGACTCACCCGAAGATTTACTAACTTCTTATGTTGGTAAATATATTATTCAATGTCCTCAGTGTATGACTTTATTCTACAAAGATAAAGAAGACGTTGTAGAGTCTGAAGAAGACCCAACAAATGTTAATGTTGGCGAACAATGTCAACACTGTGGCAATGAGTCTGGCTATACTTTAATTGGTAAGGTTGGTGAAGCAGACCCGGAAGAAGCAGCAGAAATGACTGGTGAGATACCAGTAGAAGAAACTTCTGTTGAAGAAGAACCCACTGAAGAATCTACGGAAGAAACTTCTGAAGAAACTTCTGAAGAAACTTCAGAAGAGTCTACTGACTTTGATATTAATCTAGACGATCTTGATTTAGAAGAGCCCGCAGAAGAAGAAAAGAAAGAAGAATCTTTTGTAGCACATACCGGTGAAGCACTTGTTGAAGAGATTACCGACGATAAAGAGCTTGACGCAAAATTAGAGGCGCATAGCGAATATATTGAATATCTTAGAAATACTATTGCTGAAGAAGAAGCTGCCTTAGAAAAAACTGACAATGAACAAGTTAAAGCTGCTATTCAAAGACGCATTGACGCATTTAAGGCAGACCTAGAAGCAGCACTTCCTGAAGAAGTTAAAAATAGTATTCCAGAAGAATCAGTTGAAGAGCCTACTATTGAAGAAGAGCCAGTAGAAGAATCTACTTCTGAAGAGTCTGCAGAAGAAAATATGGAAGAATCTTTAGTTTCTGGAGGTGCTACGCTTACAGAGGCACTACATGAAGGAGCTGAATTAGATGTCCCTGCAGATGAATTTAAAGAGCTAATCAGCTCACCTGAATTTAAAAAGCCTATTTCTGATACAGCTGTTAGAGCTATGCTAAACGCTGACAGGCCAGAAGAAGAAAAGGTTGAGGAAGACGTTGAATTAACCGAAGCTGGACTTGGCGACTTTTTTAAGGGTATTGGCAGTATGTTTCAAGGCTTGCCTGCTACACGCGCGGGTAGGGCTGACTGGATTTTGAAAATGTCTAGAAAAGATTTTAATAAAATCGAGTTAGACGCCAAGGGAAATGTTATTAAAGACGACCCGGATAACCAAAAGTTCAAAGCTTATGCTATTTACTACTTTACTAATAAAGATAAGAATGGTAAAGAAGTTGAAAAAATGCCAGAACAAAATGAGTATGGAAAGCTAGTTCCAGCTAAAGAACCTGCTTTTACACAAGAATATAAAAAAGCTGAAAACGCTGCTATTGGCTGGAGTAAGACAATGGGTAACGGTCCTGCTTTAATCTTCTTGACTGAGAAAAAAACTGACCAAAATAAAGTATTCCTTTGTGGCTACTTCGGAGGAAAGCTAGTAAATGACAAGCTCGAAGACTACTGCAAAGCGGTTAAAGCCAGTATAGATGGTATGAAAAAGCAGGCAAAAGGCGCTGGTTCAGCAAATGCCTCTGAATTAAACTTTAAAGATATGAAAGCTACCGACATTAGAACTGGTATGCAAGTTAAGATTGGCGACGATGCTGGTACGGTTACTGAAGTAAAAGAAAGCAGAGATAAGAAAAACTTTATCTTCACTGTTAAATTCAGCGATGGTGATACAGAACCACTCACTGTAGCTAAAACAGGAAAAGTTAAAGCCGCACTTACTATCGAAAGTTTAGAAAGTGTAATGGGCAATTTAGAAGAACTTAACGAGTCTGTTTTAGAACAGCTTATTTCTGAATCTTTAATAGAGGCTTATGGAAATATTGCTGGCTATAAATTAAACGATTGCGAATACTTAAATGAAAAGTTTAACATAAATGGTACAATCTACTTTACTTCTGGTAAAACCAGAAAGACTACCTACGCCTTCTCGGAAGCTTTGGTAGCTGACAATAAAGTTAGCTTAATTGGTTTAAATGAAAAGCTTGGCGTTGAAAAGCAGTTCGTACTTACTGGCAATATTAAAAATAAAACACTTATTACAGAGTCTTTTAGACGTAATAAATAATAATTTAAATATCGAAAGATGCTTGTTAAAAGGCGTCTTTCTATGATATTTTTGAAAGGAGCTAATATGTCTGATATAAAAACCGACTACGGAATTCTTATAAATAGTGATATAAAATTACATCGGACTTGGTTTAAACAGATGGTAGCTTTACATGGTATCAACTGTAAATATCGAGCTCCACTTAAAAACAAAGAATATGACCAATATGGTGATCTTCAAACTGGCTATAAGCCTGAAATTATCGTAGGCTGCTTATTTAATGAACACCCTGACCAAAAGTCTTTAAAGAAGGCAGGTTGGGTTGCTGAGCTTCAAGAAGGCTCGTCACTAATACATGTACCATATGATCTACCGGACCTTCAAGCCGGTGCCTTATTCGAAGTGCCTAGCGGACTAGATAATGGAAAAGGTAGATTATTCCGTGTAATAGGTATGTCGAACATTATGATATATCCCGCTTCGATAGCTTGCGAGATTGCTCTTGAATATGAGTCAAACGACGAGCAACGTTTAATCACAACCGCGCATGAACAAGAAGATATGCCACTATTAATAGATAAGGAGAATGACGATTAATATGTCAATATTACTTAAAGAAGATTTTATAACTCTTAATACCAGTGCTTGGGATGCTAAGTTTAGCACATCAAGTAATACCGAGGTTCCTACCGAAGAAGAAACTACTACTGAAACGCCTGAAAGTGTAGAAGAAACTCAGGTTACCGGTACCGAAGAGACCCCAGTAACTGATGAAACAACGCCTAAAGAAGGTGCTAAAGAGGAAGAACAAGCTGAAGAGAAAGAACAAACTGAAGAAGATTCTAAACAAGAAGCTGTTGATGAAAGCTATCCTAAAGCGGGTGAGTTCCTAAAATGGGGCGAATGGCTAAAGAACAAATTAGAAGAAAATGCTAAGCTAAGCGATGGAGTGAAACAAAAAGAAACTGATATCATAAAGGGTTTCTTTAATAGTTTCTTTGTAACTAATTGGGATTCTGTTTGTGGTGAAAAACTTAAAACGTTTGAAACTTTAAAACAACTCTTCATCAAGGATAATGGACAAGTACGTATAGATGCTTTTAATACCAATAAAAATGCTTTTCTAATCTTCTTAACTTCTAACTTTGTAAAAGAACTACTTACTTCTGGAAAACTTACCGAAGATAAGTTTAATAAGCTACTTTATGCTTTCGTTGATGGCTCTAAAAAAGTATCATCCACTGAATTTAGACGCGGACCAGAACCTGAGGAATATAACTTAATTTATTGTCCTCTATTTTATGAACTTGATAGCGCTACTATGGATAAGTATTTAACAGCACAGGCTAAGGTATTAAGAATAACTGGTAGTAGCTACTCAGACAGCATAAAAAATCTTAATAAAAAAGCATTCTTAGCTACTAAAAATAAAGATGTCGTTGAGGCGGCTACTGACGCAGAACGTGCTAAGATAATTAAAAACTATGAAGGTATTTATCCTGATATTACCGATATGTCGACTGCTACTAAGCTTAATAATTTAGATTTAGCAAATGCAGTTATCGGTGCAAAGGAAACCAAAAAAGCTAGTGATAACCCTAGTACGGAAACGGGCACAAGTGAGAAACTTAGTGACTCTGAGTTATCAGAAATAGACGCGGTCTTTAAGAGCTGGGCGGAAAACCCTGACCAAAAGTTGGAGTTAGACCAAACTGATATAGATAAGTTAAAAGCTGATAATGAAGCTAGGGCTGAATTAATGAATAAACTCTTAGCAAGGCTACAAGCTAGATAATAAAATGTTTTTCAAAATTAACAATAACAGCTATTTGAATGAAAATTACTTACGACAAAGTTCTTTGCTAAAAGCTTATTACTTAATAGAAAAGTATCCGCTTTTAGCCTCTGAGCAGTTATTAGATACTTATATTCAGCAACAATATAAAATGTCGCTAAAAAATATGTGTATAAAGTTGCTATTAAATTTAACTTTCCATAAAGATAAAGAAGGTAACTTTATACTACTATTTAAAGACCCATCATTAGATAAAGTTGCTCAAATAATTACCTATGGTACTGGAGCAATTCCTGGAAGCAGAATTCTTCAAATAGCTTTAAATTCACAAGGAGGCACTAAATAATGGCAATTAGTTATTATGATGAGGCCGTCACTCAAAAAATAAAAGGCTGGCTTGCGGATTCTTCTAAGCTAAGAGTTTTATCCCCCGATGAGTCAACAAGACTTATTCAGTTACATGCAGAGGACTCCGAGGACCAGCCACTTCAATTACCGCTTATTGCAATTTCAAGAAATAAAGACCTCGAGATTGAAAATGCTATTAAACAAAATAAGTCTTTCGATGGTCTAATAATTAGCAGAGACACTACAAATAAAACTACAGTGCACTTAAACGTTATTCCAGTTAAAACTACATACCAAGTAGATATTTATACGAAAAAACGTATTGAAGCAGACGAGTATGTTAGACAGTATTTATTTAAATTAATAAATAATCCACAGATAATTATTGAGATTCCTTATAATGGATATCTAGTAAGACATACTGCTAACCTGAGAGTCTTAAATACAGTATCAGATACGAGTGATATATCTACACATGTTTTCCCTGGACAGTTTTATAAGTGGACTATTCAATTAGAACTTCATGATGGCTTCTTATTTAGTATTCCACAAAAACAACCTTGGAAGATAATAAGTGCAGAAGTTACCATGGCAGAAAAAATTTCTGACCCAGTAAGTGAAGATATCCTAGTATTTAAAGAAGATTTTATTTAAAAATAGTTAAAAATAATATGCTAAATTATTTGAATGAAATTTGTTAAAGAATTTCAAAAAAATTAATTTTAAAAATTAACAAGGAGATATATATTAGTATGCCTAAAATACTTATTAATGAGAAAGATAGAACTTCTCCAGGCACACCTGCCAGCTATGCAAACTATTCTGTTTTAATTCCTGGTTTTATGGACCGTGAAGCTGTTCTTACTGCTGACGCAGAAGCTGATAAGACTGGAGCTACTGTAGCAGATAAAATTCAGCCAGATGCTAACGGCGTATATGAGTTCAGTTCTGCACAAGATTTTAAAGACACTATTGGCTGGGATAGCGATGAAAATGTTGCTGGTGTTGCCAAAATTGACAAAGATGGTGAAATACACTATGGTAAAAGAATGGCTCTTGAGCTTTTAAATCTTGGTTATACCATAGTTTATAAGCCAATGGAGTCTGTTCAATCTTTAAACGATGTTTCTTTCTGGGAAGACTTCTATGATAAAGCAAGCTATGATTTCAGATTTGTTTCACACGGTTTGCTTAGTACCAGCTATGATGAAGCTGAATATGAGAGACTCCAGACCGCAATAAAGGTTATTGAAGAAAATAGCGCAAAATTCGATGGTATTATTGCAGCAGGTAAACTTAGAGAAGACTATGATGCAGCAAATCCAGATATTGCTTATGAAAATGCCTACAAAGAAGCTGTTACAGCTGCTATTAATCGTGTAGTTTTCTATGATTACACAGGTATGTTAAGTCCTTATGGGGAAGACAAATACGAAAACGTTAGGGATCTTTTTGCTAAGAATGCTGATGGTAAAATTGCGGCATTAGCCGAGGTAGAAGAACAACTTGACAATATAGACGGCGTTACTCCTGGTATCTTTAATAGTATTAACGGAATTATTGCTAACTTAGCTTGTTATAGAACTGACGAGGCCGGTGAAGTTTTATGTGGTGGACGTGGTGATTGTACAGCACTTATCGAACTTGATGAAAACTGCTACATCGCTGGCGAAGGAAGACCTGAACACTTAATTACTGACGGTATTAATAATATGTCTAATATTAATAGCAATGTTGGTCCTTATTGTGCTTTGACAGTTCCAAGTGTTTTCTATAAAATGAGTGGCAATACACAAAAATTCCCTGGAGCTTTCCACTACTTAGCTTGCTTCATGAATTCTTTAAGTAATGGTTTTGCTGAATGGTATGCTGCAGCCGGCTATACTCGTGGTGTTGCTAGTTATGTGATTGACCATACTTCTGTTAAACTTGGTGAAATTGCTATAAACGCTCTTGAGCCTAGAAACATTGTTGATCAGGGCGCACAGCCTAAATTTGCTTGTAACGTAATTGCAAACTTCAGAGGAAGCTACTACTTATGGGGTAATAGAACTGCTGCTGAATTAAAATCTGCTGCAGGCGGCGGAGACCTTACTGCTGAGCACTTCTTAAATATTAGACAGCTCTGCACAACAATTAAAAAGCAACTTTATGTAGCTTGTCGTAGATTTACTTTCGATCCTAACAGTGACACTCTTTGGTACAATTTCGTAAATGCTATTACTCCTACTCTTGATACAATGAAAGCTAATCAAGGTGTAAGAGACTACAAGATTATAAAAGTATACACAGACAAGAAAGCAACTTTAAAAGCCAAGATTAGAATTATTCCTATCGAAGCTGTAGAAGACTTTGACCTTGAAGTTTCTCTCGAAGATTCTTTCGGTGAAACCTCTGCTGTCGTAACCGAATAATTAAAGGAGGATTTAAAAAATGTCAAATAGTTTATCTGCTTCTCATATCAGCACAAACTTAGCTAACTATGAAGCCGCTAGATCTGGTTTTTTCTCACTATTAGTAGATGATATTAATAATATTATCCGTGCTACATATTCTGGTGAGGCTGCCGCTGCCGCTGACGACGATAAAATTGGAAATCAAGCACAAGAAACTTTAAAACTTAACGTTTTACAAGCGCCAGTTCCCCACTTTAGCCTTCAAAAACTTAGCTATAAACGTGGTAACGATACTGTAAACTTTGCGGGTGTTCCTGAATTTAGTGACGGCGAAATTACAGTAGATGACGTTGTAGGCCTTGATACTAAATCAATTCTTATGGCTTGGCAAGGTCTTGCTTATAATGTACATTCTCGTAAGGGTGGTCGTATGAAAGACTACAAGAAAAATGCTACCCTTATCGAATATACTCAAGACTTTGAAGAAGTTAGAAGTTGGACTCTTTATGGATGCTGGATTTCTAATATAACAGAAGACAGCTTCAATAAGGAACAAGACGGTAAAAGAAATATCCGTGCTACCATTGTTTATGACCGCGCTGTTATGAACGAAAAACAATAATAAAACAAAATAAATAATCAAAAAGGCTTAGATTCACTTCTAAGTCTTTTTTATTTTTAATAAATCTATTTTCTTTTCTGCTAAATTATATAGTAAGGTTAAAATATATTTTAAAGGAGTAGCTATGGGACGTAAGAAAGTTGATAGAAGCGACAAAGTAATACAAACATTTGAATCCTCTAAGCCGCTAATTGAAAGACTTAGGGAAACAGCTAAAGAACGAAATATCACAGTATCTGCTCTAATAAGATATATTTTAGAACATTACTTTGAAAATCGTGAACTATAAACAAAATAATTTTAAAGGAAAGGTAAATTATTATGGAAACTAGACAAACAGATTACACTATTATGGAAGGCTTTACTTTACCATCTGGTGGTAAAATTTATGACAAAACGGTCAATCCACAAGTAGAGCTTCGCTCAATGACCGCTAGAGATGAAATGAAAAGATTGTCACCTTCTAGCACGCCACTTAAAACCCTTGCAGATATTATCGAGGGCTGTTGCGTAGAAAAACCTGCTGTCCATGTTTATGATATGGCACTAGGTGACTACGAATTCTTACTTCACAAACTAAGAATCGTTACTTACGGTGAAGACTATAAGGTATCCCTACGCTGCGCGGAATGCGGCGAATTAATTGAAACAGTCGCAAAGCTTGACCAGTTAAATGTTAAGGAATTTGACGAAGAAACTGTAAACAGCCTTAGAACTTTTTCACTCCCAAAGAGTGGGCGTATGATATCACTCAATTTTATTTCACCTAGAAGTGTAGAAGAAGCTGAAGTAAAAGTAAGAGATATGAAGCGCAGATATAAAGATGCCACCCTTGACTTTGACACTTTAGTAAGACTACTTGTTAATATTGACACAGTAGATGGCGAAAAGAAAAATGAACACGAACTTCAAACTATGATTACTAATTTGCCAGCTATTGACTTGCAAAAGATTTTAAATAATATCGATAAACTAAATCAACAAATTGGATTAGAAAATGTTTTATATCTAACATGTCCTAAGTGTGGCGAAGAGATATCTACCTTTTTTCGCTTCGGGCCCGAGTTTTTTAGACCCACAACTATCTAAAGACGGAACACCCTACGGGCCGAAACGATATAAAGAAATAGTTAGAGAATGTTGGTACGTCAGCGATAACTTAAATACTAGCTATACTGACGTACTAAACCTTGCCTATCAAGATAGAGTATACTTGATAGAGTGTATAAATGAGAAGAAAGATGCTACTGCAAGGGCTCTGGAAGAGGCCAGAGCTCGTGGATAGCTAGAGCGTAAAGGAGGAGGCGTGGTATGCCGATCGATAAATCAAATGGTATGTCGCCAGAGTTAATAAAAGACTTAGCTAAGGCTTTAGAGGACGCAGATAGGTTAATGAAAGAGCAAGAGAAGGCTCTTGCTAGGATACTTGAAGCTGAAAGTAAAATTATGTCCAAAAGAGCTGAGTCCCTGGATGAATATACTGAGGGTCTTAATAGGCTCACAAAACAATATGAAAAAGACCTTGATGGATATTTTTCAGCCTTAGAAAATCGACTTACAGAATTATATAAAAAGGCGCCTTCGAATCCGAATATGGATAACCCGCCTTCGTCTGGTGGCAGCAAAAAGCAAGGTAGCTCTTCATCTGATACCTCTATGCGAGGTGTTCCTAAAGCAGTTAAAGAGATTAGAGATATTCTACGAAGGGAAACTATAAATGTTAGTGATGCTAAACAACATCAATTACTTACTGAGTTCCTTTCCAAAGTGATATCGTTCACTGGAAAATCTACCGAATCTTCTACTAACTCAGACCCAGCTACACCTGCTAATGTTAGTCGGTACATTGAAAATAGTGGGAACAACCAAGAGCCTGCACAGCCTAATAATTCAGAAAATATCACGCCACCTTCGCCGGTTGTACAAAGCCAACCAGTTGAATTCGAGATAGCGCAAGAAGAAGGTTACTTTGAGGTTATTAAACCTGAGGGCGAAATAAAAAGCATTAAAAAGCTTGAGACAGAGCGCATTAAGTCTCTAAGAACAATCCAAGAAATTAGCCTTAAAAATATAGAAAATGAGCTAGAAGTTCAACGAAAAGCGATGCAAGAGCTTGAGGAGGGTAAAGCAACAGCTTTAGCTGAAAGTGCTAGACTTACCGATCAATTTAAACTTAAGGCTAAACAACAAGAACTTTCTGATATTAAAAAAATAAATGAAGCTAGACAAAAAATTGAATTTGATGCAAGCGAGGATGGCATTAAAATTAAAGAAGCTGCCTTAAGTAGAGAACTCGAAATTAAACAATTACAGTATCAACAAGAAAGAGCTGACTTTGAATTCAATACTAAGAAAGAAGTTGAACTTAAAAAATTACAGCATCAACAAGAAAAAGACCTTTTTGAAGCTACTACAAAAAAAGAAATTGAGCTTAAAAAATTACAATATCAACAAGAAAAAGATCTTTTTGAAGACAATTTAAATAAAGAAGTTGAACTTAAAAAACTAGCTTTACAACAAGAGCGTGACTTAGAAGATGATAACCGTCGTAAACAACTCGAACTTGATAAAGCTGTAGAAGAAGACAAACTAGAAAGAAGACTAGCTACTTGGCGTAAAGAAGAGGAAGCAAAGGTTAAGGCACAGTTTAGTGAAGATAATCTAGACCCTAACAGAGAAGAGAAACTTGCACAAGCTTTAGCTGATATTGCCACGTTAGAAGAAGAAAAGAGAAGAAAAGGCTTAGAACGTATTAAAAATGAATCTGCTGAAACTATGCAGTTCTATAAAGAATTGTCTGAGCGTACTCAAAAAGATACTGAGGCATTAAATAAGCTTAGACAAGAATCTGCATACTATTCTTCAGACGAAGGCGTTGAACTTGCAACTGAAGGCACTAATAAAGCCATCGAGCTAAAAGCTGCACAGGAGATTGCGCAAAGAAAAGCTAAATGGGAAGCCGAAGAAATTCTTAAGGCTCAGCTAGCTAATAATGGTAAATTAACCAAAGAAGACTTAGCACGAATTAAAAAAACTTCTAGTGAACGCTTTAAGCTAGACTCTACGAATATAGATAAAATATCTAAAGAACAACAAAAAGCAGATAAAAAGCGTCTTGAAGCTGAAGCAAAAGAACGGAAAGCAAAGGGAGATGCTGCAGTAAAAGACAGCCTTTTTGGACCTGACAAATCATTAGTTGAGCGAATACAAGGCTTGAAGGATTTAAGGAAAGACATGACGGGGGCTACCGATGGAAACGGTAATGCAATGTCTAAAGGCGCTGCAAACCTTGCGCTCGCTGCGAAAGCTGCTACGGATTTGTTGGAAAAGCTAGAAGGTCAAATCACAAGTATCGCTAGCTACAAAGGTGAAATTGACACACGCTTACAAGGGTCTAAAGGTGATAAGTTCCTTGGGTCTTACTGGGACCAACTTACAAGAGATATGATGAAGGTTGGAGCAGTTACGCCTTTCTTTAAACAAGAAAAATTCGCCGAAAATATAAAATCATTAGTTAATCAAGGTATTTCTTTTGATTTGAAACAGCGTGCTTTCTTGATGACTATTCAAGAAAAAATTGCTAATACTTTCAATGTTGCCGACGGTACATTGTTGAGATTGATTAGAATACAACAAGAAGATACTACTGCCGGACGTCTTGGTATGGAGTCTGCTTTAAACTCTTTCTTGAATGAGATGTACGAAAACACTGAGTACTTAAAAACTGTTGCCGAAGGTGTTCGCAGTAGCCTACAGGAAATGGAAGCCTTAATGGGCGGTAAGGCCGCTACCGAGGTAGAGTATCAAGTTCAAAAATGGATGGGTTCTCTATATTCAGTAGGTATGTCACAAGAAGCTGTTAATGCTATTGCTGGAGCTTTGGGTCAAATTGCGGCAGGTCAAATTGACGGACTCACAGGCAGCGGTGCTGGCAACCTGCTAGTTATGGCCGCTAATGAATCTGGTAAATCAATCGCAGAAATCCTTACAAAAGGCTTAAATGCTGACGAAACAAATAATTTACTACAGTCTACTGTAAACTACTTAGCTGATATCGCCGAAGCTACTCAAGGTAATAATGTTGTACAGCAACAAATGGCAAGTGTATTTGGCGTTAAAGCCTCTGACTTGCGCGCGGCTACTAACTTAAGAAGCTCTGCTAAAGAAGGCAAAAACTCTATCGGAGATATACACGGTGAAAACTTAAAATATAACAATATGTTAAATCAGTTATATAAAATGGCTGGTTCAATGTATGCCCGTACTAGCATCGGTGAAATGATGCAAAACGTATGGGATAATGGTCAATACACTCTTGCAAGCAGTATGGCTAATAATCCTATTTCATATTTAACCTATAAGATTGCGAGCTTAATGGATGCAACGGTTGGAGGTATTCCAATACCTTCGTTAACAGTAATGATGAACGGTATCGACCTTGAAACCACTGTAACTGACATAATGCGTCTTGTTGCTGTCGGTGGAGGTATCTTAGGCAGTTTAGGCTCAATGATTAGCGGACTTGGTAACTCCTTCAGTGGAAAAGCCATGTTAAGAAAACTAGGTATTGAAGAAGGTAATGGAGCTTTAAAAATAAATACTCGTGGCGGAGCTGGACTAGGCGCTGAACCTACTGAGGATGGAACACAAGTATCTGAATCTGGCTATATCGGCAATAGCGACGGTAATAGCATTAAAGACTCTACTATGCAGTCTGCAGAAGATGATAAGAAAAAATTGATGATTAAGGCCAAAGAAGAAGAGCCAACAAATCAAATAGACACGATAAATACTTCGGTATTAAAAATTTATGAGCTACTCGACGACGTTGCAAAGGGAAGTAAGACTCTCAGAGTTAGAGTAGATAACTACGGTTTAACTGGTGATAATAAGTCTACTAAGTCTTCCCAAGGCGGCGTAAATAGCCTTTCTGGAAATGCCTCAGACATTTTAAGCGATGCGGGTGTCTCAAGTAGTGGAACTACTAATAGCACAGGGAGTGGTTTCGGCGGTGGCGGAACAAGTAGTACAGTAACTAGCCTTGGCGGCTGGACAGTAGGATAAGGAGGAAATGAATGCTTAAATACAATAATACACATATTTTTACAGGTTATTTGAAGCAACTGCTTTCTTCCTTTAACCTGCCTACTTGTAAAATTTATACGCGTGAATTTGCTAGATACTTAGAAACACACGGAACAGAGGACCCAAGAGTATTAAAGTCTTTTGATGAATATCAGTTAGAAGGCAACAAAAGTATTATTACTAAGTCAGCTAGGTTTAGTTATTTAAAAAATAATGAGGTATTTAATTATTTTGGGCTAAAAAATAATAATACAATTTCTAATTGCAGGTGGCACAGAATACCTGATATATTCTACTCAGCTGAAAAGTCGGTAAAAGGATTAACTAAAACACTGATAAGCCCCGGCCTAAACTATGATGCTACTACACATAAATATCTAGGAGAGTATTTACGCTTTATCCGAGACTATTATAACGTAAATTTAATGTCAATGTATAACTGTTTTAGCGATGAAATCTGTTCTAATGTTAATCTTAAAATAGACTTTAGCGACAAAGATAAAAAAGTTAAGTCCCCAGAAGCTTCTAATGAAGTAACCACAGAAATTAATATAAGTTCACAAGACTCTGGCTATAAGTTATATAAACTTCCTGTAAAACTTTTTGCTGATTACACTGTTGCAATAGAAAGCACCGGTAGTATAGAGTTATTCTGCGGGTTATATAACAGTGTTCTAGAGACAAATGACTTGGGAACTAGCCTTATTAAAAAAACCTATCAAAGATTGACAGGTACTTTATTTAGTCAGCCATTTTTGTATAATAGATTAAATATAAATTTTTGGCGTTCGCAGGAAAAAAGTAATGATGGTAAGATAGTTTATGGCGAATTATTTAATGAATGCTGGAATATTACCGCACGCGAGCAAGACTTATGCTTATTCATTAGAGTTCCAGCTTCTTGTAAGTCTTCTATTGTAGTTTTAGAAGGGGATTATCGAGAGTATAATAGTGGAAAGTACCTTCAGCCTGGTGAATACTGCTTAGATGGAACAATATATATTCCAAAGGAAGGTCAAGAAAAGCCTGAAACTACCACCAGCACTATTTGGCAATATGCACAAAATAAGACCATTTTAAACTTTTCTGAAGAAAGTCTATTAGCTGAGTATGCTTTTAAGCCAATAAGTCGTCTTCAATTGCTCGCTTTTAATACTGGAGAGTCTTATCCCTTTGCTGATAGATTGATTGAGTACCTAACTGGCAGTGCAATAACTTCTATGGACGACATACCGGACAATATTGCTAGAACTCAAAAAGTCATGTCTCAGAATAAAAACTTCTTCCAGATAGAAGGTTTGTGGGAAGAAAAAATGCAAAAGATACTATATGACTATATGACAAATTCTGGTGAAATTAAAGTAGGCTTAGACGGTAAGTTAAAAGACTCACGAGAAGGCTATCATAGACAGCTTGGTCATACTAGTAAAAGTATGTTATTTGACATTCTTGGATACGTTGATAAAGACACTGAAAAAACCTACGCAAGTTATACTAAGAAAGTTGATAAATCTGGTAAACTTGTGGCACAAGTAAAAAATACAATTCAGAACGTAGATATCTATAATGGACTTTACGATATTTAAAGGAGGTAAAATAAATGTCAGATACAGATCAAAGTATTATAAGTAGACTTTTGCCGGACTGTTATTTATATATATCGCACTTAGACGAGCCCTACCAATATTGGATGTTACCGGGATACCCTGACACGCTTACCGACTCTATGAGCGCAAGTTTTAAAGAGAGCACTGCTTTAGGAAGGTCTGCTCCTGTTTACACTTTTAGCAACTCTGGTCCTAGGTCTGTTAGTATTCAACTGGAATTTCATCGAGATATGTTCGAGGAAATAAATAACTTCAGATATCCGCTAGATGATAAGGGTAATCCAACCGGACCATTTGCTGACGGGGATGACATGGCAGATAAGTTTATAAAAGCAGTTCAAGCTATCGCAGTGCCTAAGTATAATCTTTCTAATAAAGCTATTGAGCCACCACTGGTTGCAGTTAGATTCGGCAGAGAGGTTTTTATCAAAGGCGTTGTGTCGAGTCAAGTTCAAGTAACTTATAAAAAGCCGATCCTATCCAATGAAAAGTATGCTATTGTCGGAATTAGCTTTACTATTTCAGAAGTAGACCCTTATGATGCTTCAACAGTATTTACCAATGGTTCATTCAGAGGTCTTACTGCAACGCTTAGACAGGGCATGAACTTTTAAGGAGGCATTTTAGATGGATACTTTAAGAAATAAAACTTATGCTAGTTTTGACTATATAAGTAGATATACCGACACGCCTTACTATTATGACACTCTCTCTGATAAACAAATATTTGGTATTGGCACGAACTTAAAAGATAATGCTGAATTTGTAACGCATATTGTAAAAAGTAATGATACTCTAAATTCACTAGCGCTAAAGTATTATAATAATCCTACTTTCTGGTGGGTTATTGCATATTTTAATAATATACAAGATGCTTTTAGACCACTTAGAGATAAGTATACTACTTTAAAAATACCTAATATATCAAGTGTTCAATTTGGAAGGATTAACAAATGAGTGAAATAATACTAAACAGAAAACTACTTTCTAGTCAAGCTCGAATTCAAGTGCCTTGGGTTAAAGTTACTATCGGTGATTACACTTTTGGCGTTTTTGACGAAGACACTAAAACTTGGGGTAAGGATTCGCAAGATTTTTTCCAGCCATTTAACATTCAATATCCGCAGTATATTACTGACTTACAGGTTAAGAAAGTTAATGGACAGGTAAATACTTATACCTTAAATATTGAATATCCTGTTACGTTACACGACGACCCCAACTTTTTTGAAAAAGTCTTTTCTAGTGTAAGTAGCTCAAGAAAAATAGTATTTACATATGGTGATGCAGAAATGCCCGCCTACGTGTATAAAAATGAAGAAGCTATTATTACTAATATTTCTCAGACTTTTTCTCTCGTAGGTAGCACAATTCAATATCAGATTACTGCGGTAAGTAGTGCAGCTCTTTCTACTGACGGAAGTATAACTGTTTTAGGTACTGGAGCCGGAGACCCTAAAAAGCCTAGTGATGAGATTAAAAATCTTTTTAGAAATAATAAAAGCTTAAAAGATACCTTTACAGGAATGAAAGAAAGCGAGCTAAATAGTCTTATTGCTGGCGACGATATGGCAGTAGAGCTTGAATCTAAACATAATATTTCAGCTTTAGACTATTTAAACTATTTAGTTGGTTGTATGATTCCTGCGGGTTCTCAAGCTGGTCTTAGTAAAGAAATTTATGCGCTAACTATTCACGACGACTCTATGGTAGGTTCATCTAATACTTCTAATAGAAAAGGTCCTTGGTTCGAAGTTAAAAAGGTTTCGACCGTTATGGAACAAGACGAGGCATATGAAATTGACATTGGTATAAATACTTCTACAATAGTAAGAAGCTTTACACTAAATCAAAATGCAAACTACTCAATCTATTATGACTATCAAGATCTTGCACACCCGGAAAAATATATTCGTGTTTTAAATAGCGATGGACTTTGGGAAGATAAATATGCCCCTACTAGTATGGCTAAGCCGGGTGCTTTCAAGTCAAAACCAAGCGATACTGTTTGGTGGACGAAAGCGACTCAATTCCCAGTAAAAGCAAATATTCAAGTGCAAGGTTTACTGCGTCCCGCGACACTTTTACAGTATGTAAAGCTTAATGTTATCTTTCCTGGCGGTAAATACCATATATCTAGTGGACTTTATATCGTAACCAGTCAAATAGATAATATCGGACCCAATGGTTATGCAACTAACCTTGAGCTAACTAGAATAAAAGGTGATATGGATAAAATTAATTAAACGAAAAAGCTTAGAGATTTTACAGTCTTTAAGCTTTTTTAGCTTAGAGTATTGTATAGTATAAAAAAAAATAAATATGGAGTGTTTATATTATGATTAAAGACATCAACGAAGAAATCAAAAAATTGTTAGCAATTAAAGAAGAAATAGAAAATATAAATAAAATGAAGGTAGAACACGACAATGTAGAAGTAGTATCACAAAGAATGTATGACTTCTTGACTGAAAATAATTATATACAAAAAGATACTATTTACTATATCGCTTCTATTGATACAAGACCTTATATAGAAGGCTATCGTGGCTAAGATATATTTGCTAAATTATACAGAACAATAAATTATAGCTCTATTTTAGACAAGGAGTAATTATATGAATACACACTTTATGGGATTCCTTCAAGCCCTAGATAGTATTACTGAAGGCGGAGCGGATTATCAAGAAGAATATAAAAAATATATTTATGAACATAAAGAAAGAGTAAAGCAGTTCGCTGACTGGATTAAAGAAAACATTCCAGAAATTTTTAATGAACCAGGACTCGATGACTTTGATGAACTAATTCAGGAACACGACGACTCTAAGTTCTCAGAAGAAGAATTTGATGCTTATGCTCAGAAGTTCTATAAGCAAGACGAATATGGAAAGCCACTAGAATATATTCCTGGATGGGACGAAGCTTGGAAGCATCACTGGATGAACAATCCCCATCATCCTGAGTATTGGCTCGGTGAAGATATGCCGCTTATTTATATATTAGAAATGATTTGTGATTGGGGTTCTTTCTCTATAGCAGAAGGAAATATGACAGAGCTTATTGATTTCTATTATTCTCAAGCTCGCGACGACGAAGAGAAAAATCTTTCTGATAAGACTAAAAAAATTATAGAAGAGCTTTTAGAAAAAATTAAAACTGCTACTGAAGAGGAGGAGTAATGGATGGCAAATTTTACCGATTTAAGTAATTGCGTATGGTCAGTTGGTCAATTAGCTGAGAACGCATATTATAATAGCTTACAACAGCATCACTTCATAAAATTTACGATAATTAAAAGTAATGGGATAGTATACCCTGGATTATCTTATCTAGCAATTGGAGAGAAGCTTTATTTAGCTGAGACCTGGGATAATTTTTGGTATCCTTCCGGTTGGACGCCAAGCCAAGGAAAACTTTATGGTTATTATGAGATGCTATACACACATCTTCCAGGCGGTAATTATATACTCGCTCCGGATTACTATAAAGACCCTGTGGAAATAACATCAAGTGATTATATTGTCTTTACAGATAATCCTGCTGAGAGAGAAGATAACCACTGTTTTAATATATATCCTTACTACCTAGATAGTTCTCTACCACCTGAATACACAGCAGGTGAGGGTTGTGGCGATACCGCTAAAAGCCTTTGTGAGCTTCTGTATGAAATTAACTGCGAGTGGCGAAGTGTAGAGTATCCTTCTGACTATTATAGTCCTTATAATTATAAAATACGTAAAGGGTTAGCAGCTTTAAATGAACCTTTCCAATATCCTTTTAATTTTGATTTAGTGGATCCAGTCACTAAAACACGATATAGTGACTATTCTTTCATAAGCTTAAATCAAACACCTGTGTTGTATACTACTTCCGAGGGAGAAGAATTTATTTACTACTGGCAGACGGATTATTCTTCCGGCAGTCAAAATATTTTTAAGGCATACAAATCTAAATATAGCAGTGTCACTGGGCTGTATGAGCCAGATCCCTCCTCTGAATTTATAATACAGCCAGGCTATAGAATTATCCCACATACTGAACAACGTCCAGGGTTTTATCGTATTGGTACTATGCCTGAGTATCATGGGTTTGGCTGTCCAATATTAGAAGATAATAAATTTGGCTACTATCTATCAGAATATATTGGTGAGCCAGTATCTATGACGTCATTAGCTAAGACTGTTTGGACTATTACTGATAACAACGCCGCGAATCTAGACCCAGGACCGGGATGTTTTTTTATAGAAATAGACCACTACTTATCAAACAATCCAACAAAGCAGGAATGTTTAACTACAGAGCTCTCTGATTCTATACTATCTAGTAACAAGCTAGGTGGATCAAGTGAAAGTGCTACTATTATTACAACAGGAACCACATTATATATTGATGATGGCGAGGATGTTGATAACCTTGCATTTACAGATTGGTTAGCAGGACACGCTATTAAAAAAGACAGAGTAGTAATACAGTTTTCTGAAGTAGACTTAGATACTGAGTGGAAAAACTTTACCCCAGTGTCGAGTAATTCTGACGACTGCCATTTTAGTTTTGAAAACTATGCTAATATTAGATTAAATATATATTCTGGAGATATATACAATCAATCCCAGAATAAAGTACTAGCTGAAGGTCTTAAACAGTGGCAAGGACAAGAAAATACTTTGAATATAAGTTATTATATTGGTAATACTAGCTCTGGCTTATTACATGAGCTTCCAATAACTAGTAAAAAAATAGAATTTAATGCTGACTATAAAAACCCTATTTTTAATAATAGTACTAGATTATTATATAAATATCTTATACAGTTAAGTCAATCCACTATAGAGTCTGATTATACAAAAGAAAAAATACTAACAGTAAGAGATGAAGAAGGTGATATACCAATAACTATTATCTATAGGGAGTATGACGAGAACTGGAGGGCAATATCATGTTCTAAGTCTTTTAAATTTCCTTTTGTTGTCGCGCCTGATATAATTCCAGTAGAAAACAACTTCAAACAAAGTAAAGTCGCTGGAGCAAATAATGGGGATAAGATTCTATACTACTGGGATATACCAAAGGATAATCCAGATAATATTAGTCTTGCGGGATATTGTGTGGAAGTGGAACGTAAAGTAGGAGAAAATAATTGGGAGAAGATCAGAGGACTTACTTTTGATGATAGTTATCATGATCTAGTTGCTATTGATGGCACAACAGGAATTACTTCTTACGAGTTACTATTAGACCCTGATTATAAGAATCCTTTTGAAGAAGCAGTTCCAGAGGGTGTCGAGACAACTTTTGTTTCACCTAGTAGAAATCCTGGAAAAGACTGTGAAGCTTATCTAACTAATTATTATAGAGGAGATTATCACTCTTTCTTCTTTACTCCAAAAGGCATCGGGCTAAGCCGCGGGGAAGAATTCAGAATAACTATATATCCTTATGTTGTATATAGTCAGTACTGGGACGAGAATGGTCAGCTACAACAAAGTGCTCTTCTTGCTAATGCCGGAACAACTCTTGAAGATGGAAAAGTTTCTAAAGGGACTGTTAGAGTCTACTATAATAACGAATGGAAAGAAGGCCAAGTATGGGTTTATACTGGTTCTGGTTGGAAACAAGCAGAAGCTGTTTATGCTTATAATGACGGCGCTTGGAAAGAATCACAATAATAAAATATATAAAAGAACGGTAAATAAAAATATCGTTCTTTTTTATTTACTCAAAACTCAATATTTATTAACTATCTACTGTATTATAAAATATAGATTTTATTTGGAGGATATTGACTATGAGTATGTACAATATGATGAATGGCTTTAATCCCGCGTGTGTTTTTATTATGCCTATGCTTGGAAGAAAGCAAAATGAATGGCCGAGATTTAGGGATTGCTTTATAACAGATGATAATAATATTGCTATCTATACAAGAGTCGGCGGAGGCAATAGAAACTCTGGCTACGGAGAAGAAGAACTTTATAAAGATGAGAACTTTATTAAGACTTACGATGATGACTATGATACTACTTACGGAACTTATGAGTTTAAGGTACCTGAAAAGTGGAAGTCAGACTTCGATGTAATAATTTCCGGCGATATGTCAAAAGTATCAGATGAATATATTTCTTACTTAAAAGAATTCTTCCCAACTTTAAATGAGAAAGGTTTCTTTGATAATGTCTTTAAAAAATAAAATAGAGGTATAAAAGTATGATGAAAAAACAATCACTTGAGTTTATTATAGGATATGTATTTAGTAAAATAGAAAAGAAAGTTTATGAGGCTCATATAAATAAATTGCCAAAGATAGAAGCCATTGAGATAAGCATTCCAAAAACTTGGTTTGGGCTTAGAGCTATAAAAGATAAGAATGAAGACTTAGATTGTTTTGCTAAATGTATTTTGATAACTTCAATAAAGCAACTTTGCTTAGCTTATAATACAGAAAAATCTAAATATGATTTTAATATATCTATTGAGCCGGACGAACAATATATCTTAATCACTATTGAAGGAAAAAGAACTTCACCAAAAGAAATGACTGTGGCAGAAATAGAAAAAGAATTAGGTTATAAGATTAAAATTGTAAATGAAGAAATTAATCTTAATAGGAGGTACTAATAATGGAATGTCCTATGTGTAAAAATAAAACAGGTTTTGTATTTGGAACTTGTTTAGAGTGCGGCTTTAATCATATAGATAATAAGTTTACTAGAATAGAAGTAGATGTAGAAGTATTAGAAAGATATCTTCCGCCTTATGTATTTTATAGTTTATTAGAAAGGCACGAACAAAGATATAAAGATAGATTTAAGAATATATAAATAATATAAAGAACTTAGATATAAAAGTCTAAGTTCTTTTTATTTACTTTCGCGGCAACTAAAAAAGAATAGCTTTGTAAGTATTAACTTTCTATTTACGTACTACCTATACTAAAGATATATATATCTATATGAATAATAAGGTTACTTACTTTCTTCCTATATAAACTATCAACTTAATAAAATAATAATTTATAAAATTATTTACGCTAAATTAATTGAATGGGAAAAGATGCTGCCAGAGCTGGCTCAAAAACAAAAATTACTTGCTTCTGAGGTAAAATCTTAGAAGCTTTTAACTTATATAGGAGTAAAGATAATGAGAAGACTACTCGAATGGAAGGACGCTAAAGGAAATCCAGTTTATCTAAATAATAAAACTTCTTCTGCTGCAAGTAATACAAATAATACTTCTACTAATTATCCTAGTCAGGAAGAAAGATATAAAAAACTTCTTGCTCAGATAGATAAAGAAAAAAGATTTAACTATAATATTGTAGCTCTAACTGACAATGCTTTAGTATTTAATTTAATAGACCCGAACAATAATAACAAAATTACCGCAATTGCTATTGTCTATAAACCTTGGACTAACCCACCTGTATGGGTGATGGCTGTCGGCAGCGGAAAAGGAGTCAACTACAAAGATTGGAACGAGGTACTAGAAATCTTCGAGGTTCCTGGAATTATAAAAGATATATCTTCACTTAAAGAATCCCTTACTACTAAAGTTCCTTCTAAATTATATCACGCGACCTACAGGCAGTTTTTAAACTCTATAAAGAAAAAAGGTTTAGGAAATACTAAAAAGAAAATGTGGTCTGATTCTAAGCCGGGAGTTGTCTATCTAGCCGACGATCCTTGGGCGGCAGAAAGTTATGCTGAAGAATCTGAATATATAGATTCTGTAGAAGACCCGGACGATTATCTAGATAATATAATTATTCTTGAGGTAGATACTTCTAAGTTAGATTCTTCTAAACTATATATAGATGAAAACGTTCTTCTTGACGCGGACGAAGAG
>JAEIGA010003974.1_pt1 | contig 22961 bp, 19 predicted proteins | sample 9270691 | NCBI WGS metagenome assembly JAEIGA01 (sample SAMN17057246, study PRJNA624740) | gut metagenome | biome: biome; isolation source: fecal sample | host: Bos grunniens | place: China: Xizang | collected 2019 | reverse complement strand
TATTCTTCTAAATAATAAGCTAATTTTCCTTCTTCAGATAGTTTCTTTAAATCGCCACAGCCATACATAGCTTTTAAACGTTCTGATAAAGAATGAGCATTACTAGTACCATCTTTTCTTATCATTCCTTGAGCTTTTCTAAAACTATCAACACTATGCCAACCAGCAGGAATTTCACCATTGTCAAGCCAGTAGTAACTTGCAGCAACCGAACCATTGTTGTTCAAGAACTGAAGAATGAAGTCAGTACCCTGGCAACCACCCTCGAAGTATTCGTCCTCTTCCATCCATACCGGCGGTTCATAGCCCGTAACGGAAAGATCAGAAAGCTTGCATCCCGTTGCAGACTCAACGTTGAGGAATGTCGGAGCCATCATCGTGTTACGCGTCGCATTAGCAGTCTGCTGAGCATAGCCTACAATATTAGCTGATTCCAAACCGAACACTGTACCACAGAGTGCAGCAGCTGCTACAAACATAAGTTTCTTCATTTTTTTTATCTCCTTTTTATACTTGGATCCTTGTCCAAGTTGCCCATCAAACTAATGATAGAGGTTCGGGTTTCCCCTCGAACTACTCTCGCGATACCCAGACCGCGAATCGTCGCTCGCCTCCAACATGTCGCTTTTTAGGACGTTTTAGGTTTTGTCTTCAATAAGGATAGGACATACGCCACTCGGCATAAACCTTATTTTCCTTAAATGGACATAGCATATTTTTTCATAACTTACGGTCAAAGTCAACCGGGTGCTGTAATTTTTTAAAATAAAGATTCCTTCATCTTTTAGTGTCCATGTCGCTTTCACCCCTATAAAATAAGGCTTAAATCACAAATGAGACTATAAATATCCAATACTAAAAAAAATTATCTAATAAAAAATTTTTTTTCTTTCATCCGCGCGGCCCCAAAATACCCCTCGCGCACCTCAGATTCGCTGGGGACACTCCCCAAAAATAATTGTCTATCAATCCTAATTATCTGCGATCCGAATGACTGCGAGAACGATGGGGACACACCTCACGCAGGGGAGTGTCCCCACTATTTCAATAACAACAACCGCCATAACTACCTAATAACTTTTCTATAGCCTTAACATCGACAGCAGGATCAACGTTATAATCCCAATCATTCATATCCCGGATTGTAACCGGACTAGGATCAGCACATCTCTCAAGCAAAAGACTAAGACATTCAATTTTTCTCGTTATCGCTTGCCTACGTCGCTCTTCAATTACATCTCAGGGAGCATCCTCGTCTTCTCCATACCTTAATTCATCCTCATCAGCGCACTTAGCCCAAAACCCATAACCTCGAACAACCATAACAACAAGCGACTTTTATCCGTCATCAGCATTGATATCAGCACCTTCATCAAGAGCCTTTTTAATTCCATCCACATCCAGTTCACTGCACGCCTTCCATAGATGTTCATTATCCGTTGCCCTATTAATGTCATCACAGTACATAAGACGCTCTTTCTATTCCCACACTCTCAATATGCGCATTATGCCGTCAGGTTTTGTTCACGGTCCGCTGACCCAAAAATTACCATATCCTTACCACCGGATTTATATAAATGCGGTGGTAAGGATATTTCACTTTCTATCCCTTCAAGCTTGCGAGCGGCACAAGTCGCACCAACGGCTCTACAAGATCGCGCTCCGCGTCAATTACTGATTCGATATCCTTATATGCCTGTGGCGCTTCAGACAAATCAAGTTGGCCCCTCGCCTTTCTTACTTTTCCATGATACTTATGCCATCGCTCGCAGACAATACCTTCCATCGCTTTATCACACTCTTCAACTGTTAGTTTCATTGAAGCTGCAACTCGCGAGAGTTTACGCCCGGCCCCATGCGAACAACTCATAAATGACTCGGGGTTACCAAGCCCTCGGACAATATATGAAGCCGTACCCATTGAGCCGGGAATAACTCCTATTTCATCAAGCTTCGCTGACGTCGCACCCTTGCGATGAACATACACCTCGCGCCCGAAATGCTCTTCTTTAGCAGCATAATTGTGATGAATATCAATTGTGCGAATAAAATTCACCTCTGGCACAAACTCCGCTAAGGTTTCTTTCATAATCTCCATCATTCGACGGCGATTTTCCTTCGCATAGCGTAACGCAAAAAGCATATCTGTAAAATAATTATGTCCCGCATCTTCCTCGTAAGGCAAAAATGCCAAATCGGGATCAGCTAACTGAACTCGATAACGCGTACACATCTTAGAAGCAATCTTATGATAATACTCTTCAATGCGCTTTCCAAGATTGCGGGAGCCTGAGTGAATCATAAGCCAAACTTTTGCGCCGCCTTCTGGATCGGCCGAGCCATCAAGGGCCGTCGATTTTTGAAGTTCAATAAAGTGATTACCTCCACCTAATGTGCCAAGATTTGCACGATCCAATTTAGTGGGCCATAGATTCGCTCGTTCTGAATTGTTTTCGCAATACGATTCAAACCCTTCCCATTCTTGAGCTTCCTTAAAATGCTCACCTTCCCCAACTGGAATGCGAGCCTTAAGTTTGTTTTGAAACTCGCGGCGAATCGACATGTCTTCTAATCTCTCCGCCGGAATATCAGTTTCTACAGCAATCATTCCGCAACCAATATCAACGCCAACTGCCGATGGAATAATCACATTATCTGCCGCGATTACTCCGCCAATAGGCATACCGTAGCCCTGGTGCGCATCCGGCATAAGCGAGACGTGACCAAAGAGCGCCGGATGCTTTGCAAGGTTTTCTGCCTGCTTAACAGCGCCCTCTTCACAATTTTCACACCATGACTTAATTGGACGCAAATATCCTTCTTCCATTTTTTCCCATTTCATATTTTCTCCTATTCTGATAAAAAAGAATTTATGATTATTTGATTTGTCTTAAAATGTTCCGTTTCGTTCTGAACTGCTACTTGCCAATCTTTAAACTGATCAAAACACCACCGCCTACACTCTAACAGAATAGCGGCAGGCACCAGCAATTGATCGGCAAGATGCTTTTCGCACGCTTTCCCCGAGTTTAGGAATTGATTCACTTGATGCACGACTTCATTAGCAACCGCTTTGCGAGATTTGTTATATGTGCCAATACTCGAAAAAACTACCGATGCCCTTTCGTAATCGAGTTTCGCATAACAACAATTGCCTGGGCCTAATGACGGAACATCTCTTACTTCGCTCTTAATCCCAATAGGGCAAAATTTCTTCGCGACAATTCTTGCCTCTGCCTCTGCTATATTGAGAGGAAGAGATGAAACGACGCCGACGACTTTTCCGCCCTTATACTCCCCTAATTCGTTAAGTGCGTAGTCCTTTGGTCTATCCGCTTTGTCAAAAGGCTTTATCTTAAGCTTAATAACGCCCCCTGCAGCCGGATAGAATCCACACTGCTCAATTTCCGCAGAAATCTTAGCCCCCATGCGGCGAAGTTCAGGCAAATAACAAAACTTGAAGAACTCCCAAGTCGGAGCGAAAGGAACGTGCGTTCCACCAGTAATAGTAACATAGGATAGTCATGAACAGATGTATCCCAAGGAAGAACCTTAACATTCTTCAGTCCCTTCATAAAAAAACCTACAAACATAGCAGAAATATCGGCATATCTTAATGTCGAAGACCTTCCTATAACCGAGTTCATAGACCCAGAAACATCAGGAGCTAACACCCACTTCGCATCGATAAACATTGACCAATCATAGGTTGTGACATATTCGTCAATTACCCTAAGTAAATATTGAAAATCTACAGTCTCGTTAACTGAACAATTTGTCAATTGATTTGCTGAAGTTAAATATTGATACGCAGCATAAAGTCTAAAAGGAAATACTTTCGCCTTTTTGAGAGAATCTACCGTTACTTTCGTTTTAAGAAGGTTATCTGTTAACACCCCCTCACGAGCAAACTTTGCAAGATACTTGATAAATCGCATCACTGGCGAGCGCAATGCAACTGCAGCCCAAAGCCCCTTATCAAACTTTCCATAGTACGCAGTAAGCGAATTTATATCAATATCATTCTCACGAAGTAAAGTTTCAGCACCTCGCAAATCACCTGAGGATATCGCGCATACAAAATAACGATGCGCAGCAAGATCAGGATACTCTTCATAAGCTTTCTCCACCTTCTCATCCGTAACTCCCGAAACGTTCGAGTAAGCATTTAAGATATAAGCATAAATAGAATCTTTGCCTCTAAAACGCGAAAGACGAATCGCATCTGCCATTTGGTAGGTCCTTATCGTTTTTACGTTTTCTTTTAGCGTCTTCATATCCTTATCCTTCTCTTAAATATAAGACTACTTCTTCAGGGCTTCGCCAACGAGGAATAATATTAAGTGGCTGACCAATAGATTCATCTCAATGCAACAAATGTGTTGAAACCAGTCAGTTCACCTCGATGCAAAAATACGAGAAATAAATTTCGTGGCTGTTAGATGATTTATCAGATCATTACAAATATGTTGAAACCACGATAAGCACCTCGTAAAATCATCGTGAGGAATTATAGATTTGGCTTTTAGCAAGAACTTGGTTGCAGAGCAGGAAGGCCATGCCCTTCGGGTTGTCTCCTGTTATGGATTGGTCGGAAAAAGAAGCTCGCCGCTTCAATTCTATCCGGGCATTCGCCTATAACCGAACTTACATCCGCCATAACACCGTTTACCTCTGGCCGTTGGAGTTTGTTGAAACCAAATCAAGCACCTCACAAAATTATATCCTGAATGAAGTAGTCGAATATCAAAGATCTATATCGCACCAAGCGACACAAACTATATAGCAAAAGCCGTGCCAATTAATGAGAATTTTCCGCTCAAAATTCTCATTTTCCAAAACTCTAAAACGATATCTTAAAAAAAATTCACAAAAACCTACTTTTATTCGAAAGAACTTTTTTTAATAATTTTTTAAACGAAGAAAACATTTTAATATCCCTAACCACTTTCGCCTGCTTGAATTTAGTTATTTTTATAGTTTCTATAAAATCATATAGAAACACACCACAATTCTTGATATAATTTATGTATGAAAAAAGTAGTCATTTCAGTTCTTGGAACGCAAAAAGATGCACATGGCGGCACTGGTCCTGCACGTTGGGACACCTGGCGCCCCACAATTGGACTAGTCCAACAGGACGACCTCCCTATCGATGAACTACATCTCATCTTTAACAAAGAACATTCCCGACTGGCTGAGAGAATAAAAGCTGACATAAAAAGCGTCTCCCCCGAAACGACTGTCGTTTTTGACATCATCAATCTTAAAGACCCATGGGATTTTGAAGAGGTTTACGAGAAGTTTTATGACTATTCAAAGTCTCCATGCTTCCACGAAGAAAAAACACACTACTATATCCACATTTCCACTGGTTCGCATGTAGAGCAAATATGCCTCTTCTTATTAGCAGAATCGCGTCATTTACCTGCGAAGCTTATTCAGACAAGCCCGAAGGAAGGGCATGTTCGAAATTCTAAAGATCCCAAGGGCACGCATAATATCATTAATCTTGACCTTTCTCGATATGACAAATTAGCAAAGCGGTTTGAAATTGAGCGCAAAGACGACGTCTCATTTCTGAAGCAAGGCATAGAAACAAAAAACAAAGAGTTCAATCATCTGATTGATACGATTGAGCGCGTATCTGTTCGCTCGTCAGAGCCAATTCTTCTTACTGGGCCGACAGGAGCAGGCAAAAGCCAACTCGCAAAACAAATCTATCTTCTTAAAAAACAGTCCGGTAAGATAAAAGGGAAATTTGTAGCCGTAAACTGTGCGACCCTCGGCGGCGATTTAGCAAAATCTGCTCTCTTTGGCCACAAAAAAGGCTCGTTTTCCGGAGCAGACGGTGATCATGTTGGATATCTGAAAGAGGCTGACGGTGGGATTATTTTTCTTGACGAAATTGGCGAGCTTCCGCTTGAAGCCCAAGCGATGCTCCTAAAAGCCATTGAGGAAAAAACCTTCAGGCCTCTTGGCGGCACTTCAGACGAATATAGCGACTTCATACTTATCTGCGGCACTAACCGCGATTTATCTAATGACGTTAAAGAACATAAATTCCGCCAAGACCTTCTTTCGCGAATTAATCTTTGGAGTTTTAAATTACCCGGTCTTGCCGAGCGGCGAGAAGATATTGAACCAAACCTCGAATATGAGCTAACAAAATTCTCTCAGAAAACTGGCAAGCATATTTCGTTCAACAAAGAAGCGCGCGAATTATTTCTTGAGTTTGCACTCTCGCCTAAAAACGATTGGAGCGGCAACTTCCGCGATTTAAACGCAATGATCGTGCGCATGGCAACTCTCGCCGACGGAGGCCGAATAACAAAAGATCTTGTCAAAGACGAAATCAACAGACAAGAAGCAAACTATCAGCAGGAAACTGACCCCCATGCGTCCGTCTTCATGCCTGAAAAAGTTTTGTCGTCGCTTCTTGGACAAGACTATAAAACAAGATATGACGCTTTTGATCTCTCTCAACTTTCGTACGTCATTAAAATCTGTCGCGAATCCGACTCTATGGCAGACGCTTCGCGCAAACTTTTCGCAGCTTCAATCAAAGAAAAGAAATCCAACAACAACACCGACAGACTGTCAAAATACCTGGCAAAGTTCGGACTTAAGTTTAGAGAATTAGAGGCAGTATCATAAGCCGATCAAACAGCAGTTTCATAGCCAGCGAGGGGTGCGACAATTTCTTTCGTCAGCCCTGAATACATCCCTTGTGCCTATTGACGCAGCAAAAAGGTTTCTGCATGGATGTTTACGGCCTCACATCACTAAGAGATAGCACGACTAATTCGCCTTGCAAGACTTGGAAGCAACGGGTCGCGTGCTCCGCAAGTGGCAAACACATCATAATTGCGATAATTTGATTCTACCCACGAACAGACACTATCCGCATCATCGACAAGAACGACCTTTTCGTTGTCGATCAACGCGGCAAGATCACATGAATTTATTGTTCTCTGCGCCGTTCCTCCAGCATCATACACCGGCAAAAGCAGCAACTTGTCACAATCGCGCACAGTAGCGTTAAACATATCGGCAAGCGCGGAGAGCATTTTCTTTAGCGGAGCGTACCCATGTGGACGCCAAACAACACACACACCGCCTTTATGCGTTTCAGCAAGCGTTGACCACATCGCCTTTAATTTTTCTGGGTTATGAGCATAATCATCGTACACGCGAGAACCAACTTTTTGAAGGCGCCTTTCCACTCCTTTAAAAGTCATTAACGCTGCTCGTGCCCGTTGTTCAGGACACCCTAAGGCCTTAGCCATCTCAAGAGCGAGATACGCATTATTTCTGTTGTGCCGCCCAAGCGCGGAAACATCAACCTCACCATACTGCTTGCGACCATCTACTAACGGACCTGGCATTCCGCAAACAAACGAATCAAAAACTTGATCCATCTCTTCTTTTGAATAGTGATCCGAGGATGAATTAGTAATTATTGCCGCATATGGTTTGAACGCCACCAATGATTTGTCGCTCTCGTCTACTTCTGCGACAGCAAATTCGCCGCACCCAAAACGAACAGCACCTTCCCACCCTGGTACATTCGCGCCATTCACACATAGCGGATCAAATTCGCATTCAGCAAGAATATGCCCCAACATAGCCGTCACGGTAGACTTGCCGCACGTCCCCACAACCGCAACAAGCTTACGGCCTGACAACGCCCTTGAAAGCGCTTGCGCACGATGGACCACTGCGATTCCCAACGACGAAGCCTTAGCCAATCCTGGATTGGAGCCCTCAATAGCAGTAGATACGATTACCTCATCAGTATCGCTATCTATACCACTACCGTCATCAGGAAAACAACGCACACCTAATGACTCCAGAAATTTTACATTGGGAGTCCCTAATGTGCGATCAGCGCCTGTGACCTCGTCACCGAGCTTCACAAGCGCTGTTGCAAGCGCACTCATCCCAACGCCGCCGATTCCAATTAGATGTCTCTTCACAACAGGCATAGAACCTTCGAAGTTGGGATGATAATACCGCTAACCTTTATTACTCCCCGAGCACGCAATCAAGCGCGTCAGAAATAATATCGGTCGCATCTTCGAGCGTCTCCTCTTTGAGCACAAGCGGAGGAAGGAAACGAACTACATTGCTACCTGCAGTAAGGGCGAGTAGGCCCTGCTCTTTGAGAGAGTCAACAATCTCCTTGGGGTCACCATCAACCACGAGGCCGAGCATAAGCCCCTTGCCGCGAACTTCAAGAAGTTTGTCATATTGGTCAACAAAACCTTGAAGCGCCTCTCGGAAAAGATTGCCCATCTCGACAGCGCGCGAGAGAAGCCCCTCTTCCTCAATCACCGAAATAACGGCAAGCGCAGCAGCGGCAGCAACAGGATTGCCTCCAAACGTTGAGGCGTGTGATGACTTCGTAAACACATCGGCAAGCTTTTCATTAGAAACAAGCGCGCCCATAGGAATGCCATCAGCAAGCGATTTAGCAAGAGTAAACAGATCAGGCTTAACATCGTAGCCCTGCCACGCAAACCACGTGCCCGTGCGCCCCATACCTGTCTGAACTTCATCACAAATCATGAGAAGGTTTTTCTCATCGCAAAGCCTACGAACACCGGCAATAAACTCAGGAGTTGCCGGAGTTACACCGCCCTCACCCTGGACAGCTTCGAGCATAATAGCAACTGTATTATCGCTCACTGCCGCCTTTACGCTCTCAATGTCATTAAAATCTGCGTATGCAAAACCAACGGGAAGTGGGTCGTACCCCTCTTGGCACCATGACTGACCTGTCGCTGCAACAGTAGCAAGAGTGCGACCATGGAAACTTTGACGCATCGTAACAATCTCAAAACGACCGCCATTTTGTGAACCCCACTTACGAGCAAGCTTAATTGCTGCCTCATTGGCCTCTGCGCCAGAGTTACAGAAGAAAACCTTGCCGCCGAGCCCCGAAAGCTCTACAAGTTTAGCAGCAAGAGCAGTAGCTGGCTCATTTGCAAAAAGGTTAGAGGCGTGAGTAAGCTTGGATGCCTGCTCTTGAATGGCTTTTACAACTTTAGAATGAGAATGTCCAACATTGTGCACTCCGATTCCTGATGTAAAATCGTAAAGTGCAAGACCGTCAATATCGCGAACCGTCACACCCTTTCCGCTTGCAAGCACCACCGATGGCGCGTATGTTGGCATAACAACGTTTTGGTATGTTTCAAGTACATTCTGGGTCTTACTGCTCATTGAGTTATCTCCGTTCCTACGCCTTCGCGTGTAAATATTTCAAGCAAAAGAGAGTGCGCCATGCGCCCGTCAACAAGGTGAACCTTTTTAACGCCAGCGCTTATCGCATCTACACAACCATTAATTTTGGGAAGCATCCCCCCCGATATAGTGCCGTCGGCTTTTAACAACGCAACGGAATCGAGGTGTAAAGTCGAAAAAAGTGTACTTGGATCGTTAGGATCCTTCAAAAGCCCTGGCACATCTGAAACAAGCGCGAATTTACGCACTTTAAGAGCCTTTGCTAACGCGGCGGCTGCAAGATCGGCGTTAACATTATAAAGGTGGCCATCATCAGAGCCAGTTGCAATTGGTGTAATAACAGGCACAATACCTGCGTCAAGCATCTCAACAGTAGAGCGTATATCGACCCCAGTAATACGACCGACATAGCCGCGATCGGGGTCGGTAATACGTTGCGCCGAGAAAATCCAATTGCCGTGCAATGGCTTGGCATTCGTTGAACGCGCCATTAAACGACGGACAATATCGGGATTGACGATATTATTCAAAGTTTTACGGACGATTTCCATCGTCTGTTCATCGGTAACCCGTTGTCCATCAAGGAATTTTGGCTCATGGCCAGATTCTTTAATAGCCTTGGAAATAGCCTTGCCACCTCCATGGACTATTGCAACCTTGATGCCGACAGCTCGCATAAATGCGATATCGTCCATCAATGATTCAAGATTCTGTTCAATTTCCATGACAGAACCGCCGAGCTTAACAAGCACGACAGAACCACGAAAATCGAGAATATAAGGTAAGGCTTCCGTCAAAACAGATGCCTTTGCCATTGCAGTTACTACTTTTTCCATTTTCAAAATTATACCAAATTTCTGCTCTTTTCTCAACGAACACGCCCATAAACGGCGCTTTTTGTGGGGACACTCCCCAAAAAAATAATAATTTGACAAAAAAGACACTAAAAAGCCAGTATCACGAAAAAAGCATCGACTAACCCCGTCAACCATTAGGGAGTGTCCCCACGAAAGATAGGGAGTGTCCCCACGAGGCAAATTCTTTGATATACTATCATTTATGAATAAAAGTTCATGTTTATCAACAACTACGCGCCGCAACTTCTGCGCACTTGCACTTGCTTCCATTGGCATCGGTGCAATCAGTAAACAAATTTTTGCTGCGCCATCCGGATGGAAACCTACCCAGAAGCCCAAACTTATTTTTGGCGCTTTAAGCGACACGCACATACGCACCGCGTGGGACGGGAAAAGTCGCTATTGGCGCTTCCCTCTAAAATATTTTAAATCTGCTCTTGAATATTTCAAGGCATCAAATATAGACGCGGTCGTCCATTGCGGAGACTTCGCACATCGTGGCATGGCCGCCTCTATGCAATTTCACGCAGAAACATGGCAAGAAGTATTTGGTAATTCCAACACGCCGGAAAAGCTGTTTGTCTCCGGCAATCATGACATCATTGGAGGGATATATAACAATTTTGCAGGCGGAATCTTCCCCAATGCAAACGAATACAATGCACATGTTTTTGGTGTAGACACTGCGAAAAAATGGGAGAAAATCTGGGGCGAAAAATATAATCCTATTTGGCACAAAGTTGTCGGCGGCTATCATTTTATCGGGCAACACTGGGGCGCTGACGGCTCTCAATACAATGAATCTGACATGGTTGCCTTTCTCAATAAGCATTCTAACGATCCTTGGATGCACCCTAACTCAAAGCCATTTTTCATTGTTAGACATGTTGCCCCAGGCTCATTATTAAGCAAAGCCATTAACAAGCACCCTAACGCCATTACCCTTTTTGGGCACGCTCATGGATCAGCCGCAAACTGGAATATGGCAAGACTCCATCGTGGCAATGCCGTTATTGAAGTTCCTTCTTGCGAACCAAGAGGCACTGGCGGACTTGCGGGAACATTGCCGTTTTCAAAAGTAAAAATCGAAGGAGAACTCGCTGCAGGCAGCCCAAGATGCGCATATGTCATAAAAGTATATGACAATTTTATTCTTGTTGAACGAGGAGAGTTTAGCAATGGGAAAGGCAGCCTCGGTCCGGATTGGATATTTCCACTTAAAGAAGGCTTACAAAAGTCATTTTCTGTTGAAACGCGTAAGACTGCAATAGGCTCGCCCCAATTTGCAAGAGGCTCAAAACCTGCGTTTACAGTAAAAGAGGATAAATTACAAATAACCATCCCATGCGCTAACGGAAACAAAAACTCGCGCGTCTATGCCTATGAGGCAACAATCTCAGCCATAGGCATAGCGACAAAACTTTTAAAATGCGTTTTTGCCGAGGGCTTAAATCTTGCCATTGGTAGCGAGCCCAATAAAGGCGTAACATCCTTAGACATACCACTGACGGAACTCCCTGCAAGAAAGAATTTAACTCTCGCAGTCCAACCCGTCAGTTCCCTTGGGACTAAGGGTAAGCCTATAACTTTACGCATCAATAAGGTTTAAAACTCTACCGCCCCGCTCATATCCAAATCAAGAGCAACGCGCTCGCCCGATTTAAACACAGCAAACCCTGCCGTGCGAACGATTGCTCTAAACTTCATCTTCTCAGTAACCACGTGGACCAAAGTCTCGCTGCCGAGCGGCTCAACAAAATCGACCGTTGCCGCTATGGCCGCATCCTCTCCCTGCACAATTCTGCGCACTGTAATTCGCTCTGGCCTCAACCCAATAGTCTTATGCGGCGAAACAACGCCCGGCGGGAACAAATTCATTGGAGGAGTGCCTATAAAACCGGCAACAAATTTATTTGCGGGTTTTTCATAAATCTCCATAGGCGGGGCGACCTGTTGTATCTTGCCATCAGCCATCACAACTATCCGCTCACCCATAGTCATGGCCTCCGTCTGATCATGCGTTACATAAATCATCGTCGCGCCAAGCTTATTATGGAGACGAATTATTTCCGCCCTCATCTCAACACGCATTTTCGCATCAAGATTTGAAAGCGGCTCGTCAAAAAGAAAAACGGCAGGCTCTCGAACAATCGCACGCCCCAATGCAACACGTTGCCGCTGACCGCCCGACAGAGCCTTTGGCAAGCGCTTCATGTACGGCTCAAGCCCTAATGCGGCGGCGGCCTCATGAACGCGCTTTGAAATCTCAGCCTTGGGATAACGCCTTAATTTTAAAGCGAATGAAAGATTTTCCTCCACCGTCATATGCGGATAAAGCGCATAGTTCTGAAACACCATCGCAATATCACGATCTTTAGGCGGAAGCGAAGTAACATCACGTCCGCCAATCTCAATCGTTCCGCACGTGGCAGTCTCCAATCCCGCAACCATCCTCAATGTTGTGGACTTGCCACACCCCGACGGTCCTACAAGAACAAGAAATTCACCGTCGTTTACAACAAGATTAAAATCATTTACCGCAGGGCGGTCGCCCTTTGAATAAATCTTTCTAACGCCAGTCAGTTTTACTTCGGCCATAGCTACTGCGCTATACGGTTGCAGATTGCACGCTTGAGAGTAAGCGGATCTGAATAAGCAACTCCAGAATCGGCAGGCAAGCCAAATGCCAAACGCGTCACCTTAATATTGGTTGACTTCAAGGACTCAGCAATATAGCCAGCCGTCGCATCGCCCTCCATGTCTGTCGAAAGAGCCAAGAGGACCTCGCTAAAATGTTCCCGCTCTACGCGTGCCATCAACTGAGCGACCCGAAGCTTATCAGGACCGACACGACGTGATGGCGAAAGTTTGCCTCCAAGAGCGTGGTAACGGCCACGGAAAGCCCCAGACGATTCAATTGTAACTATATCGGCCGGATCTTCAACAACGCAGACTATCCCGCCATCGCGAGTTGCATCGGTACATGTAGAACAAGGATTGGTGTCAACTGTTGTAAACGCACCACACCTTTCACAACATGCAACTCGCTCAAGAGTTGTTTTAAGAGCAGACATAACAGGTTCGGCGAGCCGACCAGGCTCTCTGACAAGTGCAAGCGCAACTCGTGCTGCGGAACGCCGCCCGAGACCTGGCAACTTGGCAAGAGCCTGCTCCAACTCTTTTATTGGACCAACCATGGTGCTCTTAATTAGATGTTAAATTAACGACCAAAAAGTCCGCCGCCGCCACTTGCTTGCATAAGCTTCTGCATTTCCTGCTGCGTAGTATCGCGAACCTTTTTGAGCGCACCGTTTACAACATTGAGCAACATAGTCTCAAAGCGCGCAGGCTTACCGGCCTTGACTTCTTCACAGGCCTCGGGTGAAAGCGATACTGACACAATTGTCATATCGCCCTTTGCCGTAACGGTAATACCTCCGTTAGAATATGTTTCTGAAATCTTCTGAAGCTCGCTCTGAATACGCTTTGCTTCAGAACGCATCTTCATAACATCTTTAATTTGATCGAACATTCCCATTGTATACCTCTTTTCTTTTTTAATTAAATTTTACGACCTGTGAGATCCTCATAGGCTTTTACATATATCTCTCGCGTGCGCGCAACAACCTCGTCAGGCAAAACCGGACCCGGCGGCTCACGATTGAACTGGATTGAATCAAGCCAATCACGGACATATTGCTTGTCAAGCGAAGGCGGATTTGAGCCAACGGCATAACTGCTCTCCGGCCAAAAACGCGACGAATCGGGAGTAAGAACCTCATCTGCAAGAATAAGCGAACCGTCATCGTCCATGCCGAACTCAAATTTAGTGTCAGCAATAATTATACCGTGTTGACGGGCATAATCTGCAGCGCGCGAATAAAGATCGACCGTAGCGTCCTTAAGGGCCTTTGCTGTCTGCTCTCCTACGATCGCAACTGTTTCGGCATAATTTATAGCTTCGTCATGATCGCCGATTGCGGCCTTTGTAGTAGGCGTGAAAAGAACCTCGTCAAGCTTGGAGGCATTCTGATAGCCTTCACGCAACTTCTCTGAGTTAACCGTTCCGAACTTCTGATACTCCTTCCATCCAGAACCTGTCAAATAACCACGCGCGATACACTCAACCTCAACCATCTTAACCTTTTTAACAAGCATTGAGCGATCACGAAGATCCTCCTTATACGGCTGAAGGATTTCGGGATACTCGTCAACGTTTGCTGTTATTAAATGGTTTTTCATACCCAGAAATTCCATCCAGAAAAGCGAAAGCTTATTAAGCACCTTGCCTTTATCGGGTACTCCGCTTGGAAGAATGACGTCAAACGCACTTATACGGTCGGTACCAACCATCAACAGGCTGTCGCCAAGATCAAAAACATCACGAACCTTGCCGCTTTTCTGGGGCAAGCCGGGTATCGTGCACTCAAGCAGAGCATTGTTCTTATCGTATTTCATATTATTCCTTTCTAAAATTCATTCTGTTAACAACGGCGAAACGAGTTTATTGTATGTATCTTCAGAAATCACAAATACCGCGTCAAACGCAGCGCCCGTAGTCGCGTAATATCCCCCGTCAGTCTTATTGCCAATGAAAATATTCCTCCTAATAGACTTCTCCATAAAGAAGTCTGCCGAGAGCGTATAACTCGGTCTGTCTAAACCATACTTATACAATTCGTCATCGGACACTTTAAGGTCGACCACTCGGACTGCTTTAAGCAATCTAAGTTCTCGAAGAATATCTGCCACTGAATCGCGTTGCACCGTTGCGCCTGCGGATGAAGATTCGACAATCCAAGTTCTTCTATCTCTGTCATACACGACAGCTGATGTTTTAGAACCGTTACTGTCAGTCTGCGTTGCTAACAGCCTACGAATATCGGCAATATCAAATTGAGCAATATCGCGGCTGCGCAGCGACGAAAGAGAAAATCCTGACAGAATAACCGAGCGGGAAACTTTCACAGCCGGGGTATTTGTCGCAAGACTAACTGAAACACCCTCTTCATCACGGTCATCAACCGTAGCGCCAAGAATTCTTGATAAAAGGTCTTCTACCTGCGCACGGTCAGCGCTTGCTGATATTGGCGAGTCAAGCATCCAATCGCCCGCGCCGCTCTTTGCCAGAAGATAATCGACCCCTTTGTCGGAAACGAATATCCTAGACACTCGGGAACTCCTATAGGGGAATATTCGCAAGTCGAGAAAATCTCCTCTCATTGCAAAATCCTTGACGCGCCCATCGACGGTGACAATGGCCTTGCCGTCTTGGGCGAGAGCGTAAACTAAGCCACCGCCAGCATCATTCCCGAAGCCTATCTGGCCAACAGCTTTACCGCTCTCGTAAATAGTCATTGTTACGGCACTCTCAGAATCAAGCCCGTACCCAGCGAGGAGCGGCGGCGTAACGCGCGTCGTCTCATTCGTTGCTCCTACAGGCCAAACAAATCCCTTGGCCGTAGTTTTACAAAGCGCACCAAGCAATTCGTCTATTTTTGCACTTGAAGCTAATGAGTCTGCTTCGCCTTCACGATCAGCAAGTATGCGCCATTGACCATTAACTTTGGCAAAACGCATCATCACCCCATTAGGACGTTTCAAATCAAATGTTGTAATCGTTCCAGGGTCTCGAAGAATCAAATCTTTAAGACGCAAATCCTCTTCGGCAACATCTGCATAATCAGCAATTGCGGGCTCAACTACATAAATGGATTCGTCTCCATCTACTGCAGCAAAAACTCCGTCCCCCGCAGGCGTCCTGCGCCCAAGGCTTACAGTCTGCGTGCGTCCAGCCTTTGAAAGATGTATTTTAATGCGAGCATTTGAAAGGGAAAAATCCGCTCTTGTCTTGCCAACCTTGTTTATCTCGCCCTCGGTATATGTCTCTATAATCTTGCGCAAGGTCAGCGCATCGAGAATACGAAGCACACTTTCTGTTTCTGCCTTAGCAACATACGGGCTAACAATGCGCCAAGTCTCATCCTCGCGCCGCAATTCTACCGACCGACCTTGTGAACGCTCGATAATCATAGCATCGGCACCGTTCATATCGGAAGAGACAAGAGTTGTGCGCTTGGCAAACTTGCCGCTCGTACCTTTATACGACAAATAGAAATGTGCGCAAAGCAGAACTATTATTCCAAGCAGAAATATAACTATTGTCTTTTTGCTATTCACCGTTTGCGCCTCCTTCCGGCAAGAACAATAGCATAGAGAACAAAAAACGAAATCGGGAAAACAACAGAGGCGTATATTGCTAATGCCGAGCGCGACTTACGGTCCATTCCAAGAACAAGCCGCCCTGACTCAACCCCGGGACTAGTCATAGCATCGCGCCCTGAAAGAAATTTAACAGAATTCAAGAAGAAGTCACGATTGGCGTTTGCATACGAACGCAGTTTGCCATTCATCACAAAACCTATATCACCAACCGCCATGACTCTCGTTGGGCGAATTGCCAAATCAGAGCTCATGCTCCCGCGCTCTACCGCAGCAGCAACGCAACGGCCGCCAGCAGTAAGCAACTCGCTGTAGCGTTTACGATCGACCGCGCTCTCGCCCTCTATTGCCGACGACGTGCGCGCAAACGTCAGCGGCTTTTCAAGCACGACCTGCTGCCCCGCAAATGGGCGCGTTATTGAATGCGAATCTAAAAACTCTGAAACTATCACATCAGTTCCCGATATCGTGCCGCTCTCGCCAATTTCTCCCGCACCAAGGCGAATACCCCATTCGGAAAGCAAATTGGCTATTCCACGCAACTCGGACGAACCGCTCAAAACTAACAGCCTGCCTCCTTCATTCTTCTGAGACAACCCGTCCAGATAGGCGCTCAATCGCTCAAGCTCCTTTATTGAAAAATCCGTTCGCGGGCCTGCAACAATTATCAATGCGCAATCTGCTCCGATGGAACTGGTTGGGTCTGCTAAATTGATTTTCTTGTTATCATAGCCATTTAAAGAAAGGTCTCGAGCAATATCGCTCAAACCTTCTGAACTATAATCGTCGAACGCCGCCTCTCCGTGACCGCTCGTCCAATAAACGCAACTACGTTGGAACGGCACTGCGATACGCTCGATAAATGAAGCACAAAGGCGCTCGCCATAACCATCATTAATATTTAGCGTATGGGCAATACGGCCGTCCCGCTCAAAAACTATACTTGATTTTTCGACTCCTGCGCGCACAAGGCGCAAGGCCTCGCCCATATCAAGAACCGGATCGACGTACTTAATCTCAAGCCGAACACCGCCCATTTCATCGGCCTCACGCTTAAGCGAACGCAAAAAATGGCTCACATGGCGAAAGCGCGGATCTTTGCGCGCCACAAAGGATGTGATTGTTATTGACCCTTGGGAGCCGGCAAGAATATCACGGGTCTGCGCAGAAAAACGCGTTTCGCCCGATCCGGCAACAGGTAAATCCAAAGTTAAATCAACGCGGCAAGATAGCGCAACAGCCAAAAGGGAAAATATCGCCGCGAGCAAAATCGAGACTCTGGCGGATAGACGAGCTAATGACGCAGATTTACCTGCATAGCGAAGCAGAGCAATCACCTTCGATGCAACAAAAAGCGCAAACAAACTCAAAAGCAAATATGACAAAACAATGCCCACGGAAACTAATCCCGACGCAAAGTCAAAGGCGTGGGCGTCCATAGGCAACTCGCCAAAACGCAGGCGTCCATCGCGTATCCAATGCGAGAGAGCAAGCCACGTAGCGCGCGGCAATGCGATAAGGACCAAGATTGAGACAGCCGCCGCACCGGCAGCATTACGGAAAAACGTACTTAACGCAACCGACACAGCCGACCACAATGCGCTCTGGATTGAAAGAATAAAAAACCCAAGAACAAACCCGCCGCACGATGAATCACTTAAAAGGCGCGGCGCATAGGATTTAAGAAAAAACAATGTAGCGCCCAGGAATACGGCTACTGAAATAAGCGTTAGGCCCCATACCCCTAAAAACTTACCGATAACAAACTCGCGCTCCCGCACCGGCGAAGAAAGAAGGATTTCAATCCGCCCCGTTTTACGCTCATCACTCCAAACTTCCATTGCCAACAAAGCGGCAAGCGCGGGCAGAACAGGCGAAACAGATACAGTCCAAATAGATGCCAAATTAGAAAATCCGCCCTCGGAAGAATCGAGGTTAAACACAAACAAGGCAGACGCGGCGGCAAAAAAACCAGCAATAGCCAGAGACGAAACATAAAGCCCCGCGATCATACCGATTGTACGCCTAAATGTCACGCGCACAGGACTCACTGTACTCCTCCTCTCAATGCAGACTCGACCTTGGCAATCACATCTTGCACACTCATGCCTGCCGTTGAAATGCTGCCGGCTATACGACCATCTCTCAACACTAAAAAACGAGTAGCCCACTTAGCCAAATCAGAAATCTCATGTCCTGTGACAATCACACTTGAAAACGCAGCGATAGACGAAATAATCTCGCCGGCGGCCTCTCGCATGGAATAGTCAAGACCAGCCAAAACATCATCAAGTAAAATCACACGCGGACGCAAAAGAATTGCATCGGCTAATGCCACACGCTTTTTCTGTCCAAGCGACAAATCGCGAATAAGACGCGGCATTTCGGCCCTAATAGAACAAATTTCGGTAGCCTCCGCGATTCTGCGGCGAATCCTCTTATCGGGCTCACCTTTAAGTTGCGCTCGATAAGTCAGATACGCCTTTACCGTCATGTCTTCGTAAAGTGAAGGATCTTCCTGCAAATAACCTAACGATCTTCTATATTTAACAGGCGATTTAAATATATCATGGCCATCAAGCCTAATATTACCAGCGTCCGGCATAACCACCATTGATAAAATACGCAACAGTGTCGTTTTACCTGCGCCGTTATCTCCAACAATGCATACAGCCTCGCCTGGGGAAACAACGAAGGAAACGTCCCTAAGCACATCTCTTGCGCTATAGGAAAATGCGATATTACGGACTTCAAACATTCTTATTATTATAGCATATTATTCGGCTAATCTACCCAATTGCATGGCGTTTGAAGCCTTTAAAAGCACTATATCGCCGTCATCAAAAAGCTCACCCATAGCAGCAGAAAGTTCATCCACGCCTGCAAATATATAATCGCTCCTGCATTTGCCTGCGACCGCCCCAACAGCGACTACAATATCAATGGGCAATGAGGCGGCGAACTCAAAAACATCGCGATGCATACGCTCAGAGCCCTCTCCCAACTCATACATATCACCTAAGACCGCTATTTTACGCCCTTTGGCAGAAATCTCACTAAAAGCCTTAAGCGCGGCCTTCATCGCATCAGGATTGGCATTATAGGTATCGTCTATAAACTCAACTCCACCTTTCCGTCTCTTGCGCCAGCGCGCTCCCGGCAAACTGAACCTTGAAAGCGCAGCAATTGCTTCTTCTCGTGAAACACCTAAGTGGCTCGCAAGCGAAAAAGCGACAGATGCATTTAACAGATTATGTTCTCCGGGAATTATGCTTGAAACGGCAGCCGCCAACTCCTTATCAATCATTGCGGCGTCGACAAAGCTTGAACCGCACATCGAATGAAGCGTATCTTTAAAATCGCAATCGAGCGGAAAAACCATAAAATCGCTAACTCGAGACGCAAGAACCCCTTTCTCGCGGGCAATGCCCTCACGCGACCCAAAGAACTCCATATGCGCCGTACCGATGTTCGTAATCAAACCGCAATTAGGCCGCGCAATATCACAAAGCAAAGCAATTTCGCCGGGGTGATTAGACCCCATTTCAAGAACTAAAAACTTAGCGTCCTTCGGACAATTCAATATTGTAATCGGCAAACCAAGATGGTTGTTAAAATTGCCAGTTGTCGCATGCGTTTTGCCAATTGCGGAGAGGAACACGCGAAGAAATTCTTTGGTTGTTGTTTTTCCAGCCGATCCAGTCAAAGCAACAACAGTCGTATTACGAAGCGAAAGCCTGTACGAACGAGCAAATGCCTGAAGTTCGGCAAGCGCATTAGGCCCGGAAATGATTTTAGATGCACCGGCTGAAATCGCTTGCGGAATATAATCGTTGCCATCGACATTCGCGCCCTTAAGAGCGACATATAACATCCCGGGCTTAACAAGTCGACTATCAAAGGTAGCCCCTTCAAAACAGAACTCTTCTCCCATAATCAATACCGCACACTGCGCGAGACTATATTCCTCTCGCTTTTTTTATTTCATTCCATGCAGCGTTTACACGCGACATCCTTTCTGAAGCTTTTACAATAACATCTTCAGACGCGCCTTGCGAACGCAAAGCATCGGGATGGCAACGCTTGGCAATATCACGATAGGCCTTTTTTAATTCCTCATTCGTAAGAGATTGTGAGGCGCCAAGGATTTTGTAGGCCGCGCTAAGACTGTCGTCGTGTAGATGTTGACTATCATTTGGTCGAGCCCGCCCTGAAATTGAAGGCTTTTTTTTCAACTTGTTTTCAAGATGATACCCAGCAACTGCACCCAATACAGAACCGAGGGGGCTAAAAAAGCTCCCTATGCAAAATCCTATCATTGCTCCGTTCCAACCCATCTTTTGAAGTATACCATATTGTGGGGTTGTGATGCTAAAGAGAATTTGGTAAAATAATAACATTATTGGATGGACCCGTAGCTCAGTCGGTCAGAGCAGGTGACTCATAATCTCCGGGTCGTGGGTTCAAGTCCCGCCGGGTCCACCATCTTTTCTGATTAAAATGAAGAAAACTGCACTTTTTTTTATATTGTTGTTTTCCCTTATTCTCACCGATCAAACTTTGATTCGCCTTTTTCTTCATAGGCCCCAATCAGTTTCAGAATTTTTCTCACTTTCTCCGCAAGCACTTTATTGGTATTTTAAAGATACCATTTGTTGGATTGCACTTTTTTCGGCTCCTTATTTGGCATTCGGCGCAAAATCTAAATGGTTTTACAAAATAATAATCCTCCCCTTTGCTTTTTCAATCTCTTGCCTCATTCTCGCCTTCATCTATTTTAATATGCAGCTTGACGGCGATTGGATAGGAATGCTCCTCGGAAGTTCCTCCCAAGAGATTAAATTCTTTGCAAAGACTTATGTCACTTGGAAAACAGTCCTTTGCATTATAATTTTGTGCGCCTTTTTTTATTCCACTCTTAAATTATCCAACTCAATCTCATTAGCAAAAAGAACGCGCGGCAAAACTATAGCCGCCATATGCGCCGCCTCTCTTTTTTGCGTTATGATGCCGCTCTCGCGTGCATTTACCGACTCGCCCTCAATTTTCTTTATCGTTGACACAATATCCGAATGGACTCACTCAAGGCGTCTTGCCAACCTTAAATTAAATCCAAAAATCCCTGATGATATTACCTATCAGGGCGAAAAGAATGCTCCAACCCGTGGAGTATTTATTTTAGGCGAGTCTTCAACCCGAAACCATTGGAGTCTTTACGGGTATACTAAAAAAACCACTCCCCAGATGGATGCTATACGCGATGAGTTAACAATATATACCGATCTTGTCACGCCTGTATGCAACACCACAAAGGCGATGGAGCTGACCTTTACCCATTCCACCATCGAATCGCCCACTCCCCTCAATTGCACATATGCGCAAATGCTAAAGCATGCGGGAATAAACGTTTCGCTCTATTCGTCACACTCCCGCTGGGGGCGTTGGGACGGCATTGAATCTTTTATTTTTGCAGGTTGCGAACCGCTCGTTTTCCTTGACGAAGAAAATCTTCCGTCTCCGTGGTATGACAACTCGCTTCTAAAATATCTTGATAACGATATTTCCTCATCTACATCGCAACCTCATGTTACAATCTTTCATCTAAGAGGCAGCCATTTCCCGGCAGAAACGCAATACCCCGGGAAAAACCAGCCAGATGTCCTTGCCGATTTCATCAAGTCAACAAGCGGGGTAAACGTCGATACCAACTCCTACGACACATCCATCTTCTTCACCGATATGATATTAGGTGAAACTGTTAAGCGCTTAAAAATGCACAATGGTCCTGCGTGGATGGTGTATATATCCGATCACGGCGACTCTATAGGCGCTGGAAGCTGGAGGCTTGTTGACGACAGGAATGTTTGGGAAGTTCCAATGATAGTCTGGGTAAATAAAGAATACAAAGAGAAATATCCTTTAATTGCACAAGCTCTTGCGAGCTCCGCCGATCTTCCGCTCCAATCTGATATGTTACTGCCCGGGCTCCTCCATATAGCCGGCATCAAAGGCTGGAAAATCTCCTCCGAGTACGATTTCTTACACAAGAATTTCAAACCGAGAAACCCAAGAGTTATTGAAGGCGGGAAAACAATCTACCGCTGGAGTAAATAATTCTTTCAATCTATAAAATAAAAAAACCGCCGGAGTAACCGGCGGTTTTTATTGCTCAAGCAAATGTTACTTCGCGATGACACGAGCCATCTCAAGAACCTTGTTTGTATAACCCCACTCGTTATCGTACCAAGAGCAAACCTTGACGAATGTAGGATCGAGCTGGATGCCAGCCTTGACGTCAAAGATAGACGTACGAGCATCGCCGCGGAAGTCTGTAGAAACAACTGCCTCGTCGGTATAACCGAGAACGCCCTTGAGCTCGCCCTCAGAAGCTTTCTTCATAGCAGCGCAAATATCCTCGTAGGAAGCTTCCTTCTCGAGCTCAACAGTGAGGTCAACGAAAGAAACGTCGCTCGTAGGAACGCGAACAGACATACCAGTAAGCTTGCCGTTGAGAGCAGGAAGAACCTTGCCAACAGCCTTAGCAGCACCTGTTGAGGAAGGAATCATGTTCTCGAGGATGCCACGGCCACCGCGCCAATCCTTCTTGGAAGGACCGTCAACCGTCTTCTGGGT
>JAEIGA010003973.1_pt1 | contig 22962 bp, 34 predicted proteins | sample 9270691 | NCBI WGS metagenome assembly JAEIGA01 (sample SAMN17057246, study PRJNA624740) | gut metagenome | biome: biome; isolation source: fecal sample | host: Bos grunniens | place: China: Xizang | collected 2019 | reverse complement strand
AGAATTACAAACTCTGCAAATAGATTTATGGAATTTGCATTAAAACATAATGCAAAAGTGAAAACACAGAAGGAGGTGTAATCATAAGGTAAAATGAATGAAGATTTAGTAATTAAACTGAAAGTTGATACAAGCGCGGTTTCTAATACAATAAACAAGCTAAAGAATGATGTTTCTAATGTTAACAAAACAATTAACTCAACAGGCTCTGTTTCAAAGACAACTCAATCTACTTCACAACAAGCTCAACAAGCGGCTTCAAAACTAAGTCAAAGCATTAAAGCTATGGTAGATGGAATCAATAAATTAAAAAATGTTGGTTCATTTACAGATGTTGCGGAAATTGCTTCAGAATTCATTGCCGCAAATGTTCAAACTAAAGCAGTTAAGAATAGTTTAGAGCAAGTAGAAGAAACAACAGAGAGAATAACAAAAGATACTCAAAAATGGGTAAATGAATTAAGAGAAGCTTTACTGTTGTCTAAGGCTCAAGGTAATACTGAATATACATATGCAAGTGGCGGTAGAGAAGGCAAGCCTATATTAAAACTTAATATTGATGATACTTTAAAGAGCCTTACGAGATATACAACTCCAGCAACAAAAGGCACTGATAAGTTAAGTGCAAGCTTGGCCAAGGTAAATACAACAGCAACTCAAGCGCAAGCATCTGTAAAAGGTTTAGGAGCTGCAGGAGCTGCAACAACAGCAACTGTTTCTAAATTTACTGCAGCGTGTGCCGCAGCTGGAACTGCAGTGGCTGGATTAGCAGCCGCAGTATTAGGTATTGCCGCAGTTATTGAGGTATTAGGTATCATAGCTGCATTTAAAGTTTCTCCTCTTGCTAATGATATTTATTTATCTGCGCAAAAGGTAGGAATGTCTACGGAATCTTATCAAAGATGGGGATTCATAATGGAGCGTATGGGCTCTACTATTGATGATTTGATAGGATACCAACAAACCTTAGCAAGTGAGCAAGCCGCAGTTATAGAAGGCAGTGAAGATGCTGCAGCCGCATTTCATAGATTAGGAATGTCTACTGAAGAAGTAGCAGGCATGAGACAACAAGAATTGTTTGAAACAACAATAGCTAGACTACAAGGAATTGAAGATGTTACTCAACGTTCTGCTATTGCTTATAGCTTATTTGGAGATGAAGCAAGTAACTTAATGAACGTGTTAAATCTTTCAAATGCTGATATGCAAAGATTAACTTCTAATTATGAATTACTAGGCGGTGTAATGTCTGTTTCTTTATTAGAGAAATCTAACGCATTACAAAATTCATTAGCTAATTTAAAACAAGCTTGGCAAGGTGTTTCTAATACACTTGCGGAAGTATTTATTCCAATGGTTAAGGCTGTTGTAAATTGGTTAACAAAATTAGTTGTAATTATCAACTTAGCATTAAGAACATTATTTGGCTTAGATTTAAAACCAGCGCTTTCTAAAGGTATGGATAAAGCAGCAAGCTCTACAAAGAATTATACTAACTCTGTTGGTGCTGCAACTAAAGCTGTTGAGAAGCTAAAAAGAACAACTATGGGATTTGATGAATTGAACATAGCTTATGATTCAAGCAAGGATGCGGCTTCTGGAGGCGGTGGCGCAGGAGCAGGCTTAGATTATGGTGCTATTGGTGGAGCATTAGATACAAGTGTTCTAAATACAGAAGATTTAGGATTAGAAAAAATCTATTCATGGTTTGAAGAGTATAAAACACTTATCCAAGATATCACAACATGGAGTTTAATCGCTATCGGTGTTATTGGCGCAGTATTATGTGGACTAGGTGGAAATTGGGTAGGCATGATTGCTTGCTTAGGTATGGCTGGTTTAGGTTTTGCTGTTGGTAGCGTAGAAGGCGGAACATTTGACAGACTTAAGAAGAAACTTGAAACCTGGTGGGGAGATGTTGAAACCTGGTTCAATGAAAAAGTTAAGCCTGTATTTACAAAACAATATTGGGTTGAAAAATGGGATAACTTAAGAGTTGCCGCAGCTGAGAAGTTAGATGAATTAGGTAATAAAATATTTAAGGATAAATGGGAAGGCATTAAAACTTGGTTTAGAGAAAAGGTTAAACCTATATTCACAAAACAATATTGGGTTACTTTATTTGACAACATAAAACAAGGTGTTAGCGATAGCGTAGAAAACACAAAGAAAACTATTTCCGATAAATGGAAGAACGTCCAAGATTGGTTTGCTATTAATGTTAAGCCTAAATTTACTAAACAATATTGGATTACTACTTTTGAAAACATAAGAACAGCCGCAGGAGAAAAGTTAGAAGCTACAAAGAAAACAATATCAGATAAATGGAAAAGCGTACAAAATTGGTTTACTGCAACTATTAAACCTAAGTTTACTGCAACTTATTGGAAAGAAAAATTCTCTTCAATTAAGGATGGCGCAAAAGAATCATTTAATGGTGTTATTGGAGTAGTTGAGAGTGCGGTTAATAAAATCGTTAAGAAGATTAATACCCTATCTTGGGATGTTCCTGATTGGGTACCAGCAATAGGCGGTAGTAAGTGGGGATTCAACTTTAAAGAAATCTCAATTCCACGTTTAGCAACAGGTGGTATTGCAACAGGCAGCACTCTAGCAAATGTAGGTGAAGCTGGTGCGGAAGCAATCTTACCTCTTGAAAATAATACAAGTTGGATGGATGCCTTAGCAGATAAGATTGCCGCTCGTAATCAAACTCCATCTAAGTTAGTGCTTAAAGTTGGAGAAAGAGAATTAGGATGGGTAGCAATTGATAGTATAAACAGTATTACGAAAGAGATGGGAGGATTACAGTTAGCACTATGAGTTATTTAGTAATTAACGGAACAAACGTATCTCATTTAGTGAAAGGCTTGAAAGTTGGTTATGAAACTCTAGTAGCTGACAACTCAGGAAGAAACGCAAATGGAGATACTGTTTTAGATATAATCAATAGAAAAGTTAAATTGTATGTGAAGTTTCGTCCTATGGATGATTCAGAAATGGCTTTTTTACTTGCTACTTTTGCAAGTTATGTAATTCCAGTTACATATAGAGATAGCAAGACTAATGCCAGCAGAACAATTACTTGTTATACAGGAACTCCTAATCCAGAATACTATTGGATTCAAGGAGATTCCGTTTTATATAAAGAATTTGAATTAAACTTTATTGAAATGTAAGGAGGCAAGAAATGTTAACAGATAACATAAACTTACTTGCGCCTTTCAAAGAGTTATCAAGAGAAATTGGTGGAGGAGTCAGAGTCTTTTCAGATGATGGCTCTACCATCATTAAAACATTGTTGCCAGGAGAAACATTAACAAGCGTAGATATAGAAAGCAGCGCGCCTAATGGTAAATTTTTTGGATTTGCTATTGCTCGTAAGGCAACAATCAAATTAATTGAGAAATTGCCTCTTGAAAAAGGTGTGAAAATACAGCCATTTATTTTAAATAGGAAAACATCAGAATCAGTAGATTTGCCTTATTTTTATATTGATTCTGTAGCAATAGATGATACAAAAAATAATACTACTATCGTAGCATATGACGGAATTTATAAAGCAAAAGATAAGTTAATCAATGAAGTAACAACAATAACTTATCCAACAGACTTAGCAGGATATGCTAATGAAATAGCAGCCGCCTTAGGATGCACTTTAGAGCACGAATTTACAACATTAAATTTAGCTAACATAGATGCTACCAATGTTAATCTTGAAGGCACAGAGACTCTGCAAAGCGTGTTAGCGGCAATCGCGGAAGCTTCAGGTACATTCTGCTATTGTGATAAAACAAATAATATTAAATTTAAAGCTCTTTCAATAGCAACAGCCGCAGATACGATTGAAAAAGGACATTACTTTAATTTTAAATCAGAAGCTCCAATTACTTTAACAAAAGTAGGATTAGCTACTCAGTTAGGAAATAACTACATAAGTGAAGGAGAAGAAGGTTTTACGCAGATAATTTGGGACAATCCTTTTATAGATTTAAGAGCGGAAGATGAAATTGCCTCAATACTTGATACTCTTGCCGAAAAGGTTACAGGAATAACAATGATTCCTTATGAACTTTCATGGCGCGGCAATCCGTATTATGAGCCAGGTGATTTACTTGCTGTTGAAATAACAGATGGTATTCAAAATATTTATTACTTCAATGAGAGCTTAAATTATAGCGGTGGATTAAGAGCTAAAAACAATTGGAAAGCCGCAGAGGAAGAAAGAATTAATGGTAATCCTACTTCTATTGGAGAAACAATTAAACAGACTTACGCAAAAGTAGATAAAGTAAATAAACAAATTGATATGGTAGTTAGTGAAGTAGGCGGCTATACAGAGAGCATAAGCCAATTACAACTAAATACTGAAGCAATTACTGCTTCTGTTCAACAAATTCAAACTAACATGAATAACGAATTAGAAACAGTAAATCAAAATATAGAAACTATCGCTAAAAAAGTTGAAACTACGGTTTCCGCAGAAGATGTTGCTATTGAGGTTCAAAAGCAAATGTCAGATGGTGTTAATAGTGTTACTACTACAACAGGATTTACTTTCAATGAAGATGGCTTAACGGTTTCTAAAAGCGATTCCGCAATCACTACTCAAATTACTGAAGATGGTATGACAGTAAATAAGGCAGGAGAGGCAGTGTTAGTCGCGGATAACGTAGGTGTTAAGGCAACAAACTTAGTTGCTAATACATACTTAATTATAGGCGGAAGAAGTAGATTTGAAGATTATGATTTAAATGGAGAGCCAAGAACAGGTTGCTTCTGGATTGGTTCTTAACGGAGGTGTAAAAAGAAATGGCTTCAAGTGGAAGTTTTAATACAAACGCATATAGCGGAAGATACTTAACATTCTCTTGGACATTACAATCACAAGATGTAACAAATAACACATCTACAATAGCTTGGACTCTTAAAGGCGCTGGTGGCTCTGGTTATTATATGTCTGGTAATTTTAAGGTAACAATCGCGGGAGAAACAGTTTATTCAAGCTCAACAAGAATTGAATTATACAATGGAACAACAGTAGCTTCAGGAACAAAAGTTATAACACATAATACAGATGGTACTAAAACATTTAGCGCGAGTGCGGAAGCTGGTATCTATTATGTAGCTGTTAACTGTAGTGGTAGCGGCAGCTGGGGTATAGATGCGATACCTAGAACATCTACGATTTCATGTCCATCAACCGCAATAGGCTCAACAGCACGTATTGCTGTTAATAGAGCTTCAACTAACTTTTGGCATCAAATAAGATATGAATTTGGTAGCTTATCAGGTGAATGTGGTGTAACAGATACAACTTATTTAAATTGGACTATTCCTAATAGTTTCTATAATGAAATAGGCAACTATACAAGCAAGTCATGTAAATTGATTTGTTATACGTATATCAACGGAAGTACTACATTAGTTGGTGAGAGCTCAACTACATTCCTTGTTACTGTTGATGCTGGCACAAACAAGCCTGTATTGATGGTAGATGTTTATGATGATAACGCTACAACAGTATATCTTACAGGTGATGAAGGCACTATGATTAGATATTATAGTAACATTCACTATGATATGAATGATTCTTACGGAACAAATGGAGCGGATATCGTAAGTTATCAAGCTAAATGCGGAAGCACTACAAGGACAGCCGCAGAAGATATATTTTCAAGAGCCCGCTCTGAAGTATTTACATTCACGATTACAGACAGCAGGGGCGCAGTAACAATTCAAGAAGTTGTTTTACCTGTAATTGATTACATTGATTTAGATTGTAATTTAAAAGTAGGTAATCCAACAGTAAGCGGAAATGTAAATCTTACAATTAGCGGTTCTTATTTCAATGGTTCTTTTGGTAAGATGAACAACAGTTTAGCTGTTGAATACAGATATAAAGAAGCAGGAGGCGCTTATACAAGCTGGAAGAACGCAGGTTCGCCTTCTATTAGCGGAAATACTTATACAGTAACAACAACAGTAAGTGGCTTAGATTCAACTAAAACATACGTATTTGAAGCAAGAGCTATTGATGAATTAGAAGTAGCTAATAATACTGCGGATGCTGTTAAATCAGAGCCTATTTTTGATTGGGGAGCAAATGATTTTAGATTCAATGTTCCAATGGCTACTAATAGTGATTTTAATGTTAAAGGTGTTATGAATTTAGTTGGCGGATATGTTCAAACAAGAGATGGTTTAGGTGAGCCAATGGAATTAATTGATATGGGAGATAATGGCGGAAGCCCATATTTCAGTTATGGACATTACCAAGGCAGCTATGGAACAACAGGTTACTATGGTAATAAGATAAATATGAGAAGTAATGGAGATACGGTAATCCGCTCTAATGACAGTGATATTTATTTTAGGACTGATAGCGGAAATGTTTATATCAATGGAAATGTATTAGATATAGAAACAGGAACCTGGTATCCGCTTGTTTATGGCACTGAGGTAAGTGAAAGAGGCGGCTACTATATGAGAATTGGCGAAATGTGTATTATAAGTTTCTATTACAAAGGAACTGTTGTTAAAGAACAAGACTATGTAAAAATACCTGAAGGATACTTACCTTATGCTTCTGATGGACAGAAATGGTATGGAGGCGGAGGTAATATTACTGGCGGGCATATGGATGCAGAGGATGCCTTCTCAGGTTGGACAATAGAGTCTGATGGACATATTTACGCAAGAACAACAATGGATGTAGATAAAGAGGGGCAAAAATCAAGTGGATATGTAGGCTTGCTAGAAGATGACATAATCTATGCAGCTGGAACAATTATGTATCATATTGATGAAACAGAATTAGCTGCTATTGCTACATATGGATTAAGAAACAATAGCAATCTAAATCCAGATGGAGAGCCTAGAAGAGTTAAATTCGGATATAAAGAATTTGATGAATCTCAATGGCTATCAAAAGGAGAATTAGCAGAGGAGGGTAATGCTTAGTGGATATTGCAGCTATCACAACTCTTATTACTAATTTAGGATTTCCTATTGTATGCGTAATTGCTTTAGCCTGGTTTGCTTACTACATGGTTAAGAAAACTGGGGAAACGAATGCCACAAATATGGAGAAGCTTCAAAATAGATGTATTGAGAGAGAAAAAATATTGTATGCGGAAATAAAGGAGAATAGAGAAGTTAATGCAAAAGCTATTCAAACAATAGCTCATTATGCAGAGAAGTTAGATATCATTCAAAAAGATATTGGCGAAATTAAAACTGATATTACAGTTATTATGGCAAAAGAAAATAATTAAAAGGCGGAGGGCGCGATAAGCGCTCTCTTTTTTATTTTTTACAAAATTTATAATATAATATAATTAAATTAAACCACAACTGGCATTTCCGCACTCATTAGTGTATGATGGCTTTAGAAATGGGGAGTGTAAAATGTCAGTAATTCGCGTTAATAAAACAGCAAATTATACAGTATTATCAAATTATCATTTTAAAGAAAAGGAAATGAGCCTTAAAGCTAAAGGGCTTTTGTCACTTATGTTAAGCCTTCCAGATGACTGGAATTACAGTGTTTCTGGCTTAGTTACACTTTCAAAAGATGGTAAAGATTCTGTTATGTCTGCTCTTGCGGAATTAGAAAAGTTTGGATATTTAACAAGAGCAAGAATAATAAATGAGAAAGGACAATTTAGCGGAATTGAGTACAATATTTTTGAGCAGCCGCAACAGCAGAATCCTATGTCGGAAAAACAGCATGCGGTAAAACAGAATGCGGAAAACCCGCCACAATTAAATACTTATGAATTAAATAAAAAAGAATTAAATACTGATAATAGTATATATATAGATAGCTGCTCTAAATTATTAAATAATAAAGTTTCTAACAATAGCTTAAAGCTTTTGTACATTGAGTACATAGAAATGCGGGAACGTATAGAAGCTCCTATTAGCATTAATGGATTAACTCTATTAATTGAAAGATGTGAGAGATTAACAAGCGGAGATGTTGAGCTTCAGAAAGCTTTAGTGGAAGCCGCAGTTATTAATGAATGGAAAAATGTTTATTTACCTAATGAGCAAGATGTTAATAACAATAACAGAAAAGCCATGCTGAATCGTTTCTATCAAGGATGATTTGCTATTGTTTTAGATTGAGAGCTTAAATTTGAAAAGTTTATGAACATTTTTATGTGAAAAAAAATTATCGTGCATCTCCTGTTAAATTTAAAAATTTGGGACAAAAGAGAAAATGTATTTTAGATAATTTTATAATATATATGCCAGGGTAAGAAATTATCCTTAGGGCATACCTTATATAAAAAAATTTATTTAAACTTATCTGTTTGTTTAGGTGGAGGTAATTCAACCTCTAAGGTTTAATGGACATTATTTGTTTAGATATCATTCCTTTCTTTAAAGACAAGAGGCTTCGCTAATGAAGCCTAGTCTCTTGTTTACTTCTCAAGAGAAAAGAATGAAAAAGATTAGAAAAGTTTTCAAAAATTTTTTGGCAAAGTTTGAAAATGTGTCATAGTTAAAAATTATATTTATATGAAAGATGAAAAAGCCATCTTTTATTCTCATCCTTTTTATTTTTTAAGATAAGAGCCGCGGAGCGTGTGCGGCTCTATATTTTTTAAATAAGAATGTCATGACGATAAAAAATTCATAGGAAGGAGTTAGGTATGAAAGAGATTAAAGATAAGAAAATTGAAGTTAGAGTAACTGCCGCAGAAAAGGAAAGAATACAAAAGTTTTGCGCAGAACATGATTTAAAAATGAGTGATTTCTTTAGAATGGCTAGTGAAAAATTAATGTTAGGTAAATAATTCAGGGAGCCAGGTTAAGGCGTAAAGGGTGTAAAAATTTTTTGGACTCTATATATTACTAAAGTTCAAAAAAAAATTACCCCTAACATTACACAGAAGGAGGTAAAAGATGCACATAAGCAAGGGAGAAAAATTAGCTACAAAAGAATTAATCAAAAGAATTGGCATCAGTGATAAGACTTGGAAAACAAATAAAAATGATATTTTGATAGCTTTATCTGAAGTATGTGATTTTGAAGCAAGCTACAGCCGGAAATAAAGTAATCTATCATTTCTTAACTGATTGCGAATATGAATACACAAGAAAAGCTAAGGCGGTTTCCGCAAAAACTATAGCAAGAGATAAGGCTTTTGAAGATGCTATTCTTGAGATTATTTCAGAGCAGCCATTAAATACAGCCGCAAATATGACAAGAATAATCAAAGATGATTGGCCTGAGGTAACTTGTTTTGGATATACAGATAAAACATTGTATGAATATGTTAGACAAAGAACAAGAAAATGGTTTGGGAGAGCTATTGGAGATAATGGAAGTTTTGATGATGTGGAGGATATGAATATGAGAAAAGGATACATAGCAAGAAAAGTATGGTGTAAATTAGATGCTGGATACAATATATACAAGGAAATGCCGCAAGAACAAGTTGATGATTTTATTTCAATGGTTAAGAAACATATAAGAGAAGCTGAAAATGATGATATTAATCTAATGGCAGATAAAGATGCTGGAACAATTAGTGATGAGGAATATAGTAAAATGTCAAGCAGCTTAAGATATGACAGATATGTTGCCGCAAAACAAGAGTTCAAAGAGAAGTATGGATACTATCCAATTAAAGTTCCAGAATACAGATTGTATTAACCTTACTGTTGTAGGGAAAAGCAACAACGTAAATAAATTTAAAGGAGGAAAACAATGAATAATGATTTTGATATAAATAAAGAAACAGAAGTGGTTTTAGAAAAGTTTTTAAGGGAAAAGAATATCTTATATCCTGGGGCTGTTGATATTCCATCTTTGAAAGAAGGATTATTGGAGCAAGGAATTGCGCTTAGATGCGAATGGTTTTTTAAGAACATAGAGAAAGATGGAGAGGATACAGTATTTGATGCTGTTGCAATTCCTTGGATAGAGAAGGTAGGACAGCCAAGGACAAGAGCGGAAGTGTATCACGCAATGAAGCTAATAGATAAAGGTTATATTTTATAAAAAAATTTTTTTAATAAAATTTAAAAACCATGGACAAACATTGTAAAAAGTCAGGACGGAAAATTTATATATATACGAAAGGAAGTAAATATATAAATAAAAAGGAGAGTTTTACAATGTTAGAAAATTTTGAGAAAGATTTAGCAATAGGAAAAAGAGCGGAAGATGTGGTGTTACATACGTTTGCCGCACTTTCTGATGATTATGCTTTTGAAGATGTAAGCGGAATTCAAGAGTATTATTACAAAGGAGATATTAAAGCTACTGATAAATTTGGTAGAGAAATTTTTATAGAAGTTAAGAATGACAGCCGCATACATAAAACAGGCAATATATTATGTGAAGAAGAAGTTTATTACAGATATTATGATTATTATGGCAAAGGAAATATGAGTGCTAATTATGATATCTATTGTGTAGTATCAGAGCAAGCCCGCAAAATTTATGTTATAGACTTTGATATATTAAAAGAAATATATACAAAAGGGGAATTTAAAGTAATAGAGCATTCCGCACAAACTACGTATTGTTATCTATTGGATGTAGATACAATCGCGGCAAAAGGGCGGATTAATAGATATAATAAATTATTAAAGAAGGAGAATGAATATGAATATTTGGCAATTACAAGATTTAAGAGATATGAATGATAAAACTAATGAGAAGGTTGATACATTAGTTAAAAAACAAGAGAGCATAAATGAAACATTAGAGGAGATGCTTAAAAAATTAGATTGGTTAGTTGAATCTAAACAAATTGAAGCTGGAACAAGAGATATTGGAAAAGAATAAAAAATTATATTAGAATATTACTGAGGGGTAGCATTAATTATGCTATCCCTTTGCTTTTGTAAAGGAGGCGAGAGCATGGGAAGGAAAAAAAGTTTAACTGCTAAGCAAAGAATGGCATTAGAGCTATTGACTGGCGGAGAAGGATTAACATACAAGGAGATTGCGGAACGTGTCAATGTCAATCCCAAGACTCTATGGGACTGGCGCAAGGAACCCGAATTCACCCACTTTCAAGCAGAATACAACAGAATAATGGATGCTAAGTGGTTGGCTACTGTGGAAGCAGCAAGGCAAGGCGCACTTGAATTATGCAAAGAAAAGAATCAAAAAATGATTCAATTTGTTTTACAAAATGATGGATTGAATCCTACTCAAAAAGTAGAAGCAGATATAAATACAGATATAGTTATTACTATTGATGAATAGAAAAGGAGAATGAATATGATTAAATTATTAAATTCAAAGGAGTTTATTGTAAACCCAGGTAGCGTTAAAAAAGCTACAAAAGATACTTATACACTTGAAGGAGCTGAAACAAGAGGTGTTATAAAGCAATGTACACTTTCTTTAAGTCCTGAAGATTTTGGAATGTTGAAAATTGCACTTTATAAGCTTGGATTAGCGGAATATATTGAGTTAGAGCATCTTGAAGGAGAAGGAGTAGCTCTAAGGGTAGTAGTAGAAGAGTAGGTGGCAGCAATGGTTATCAATGATTATTTAACAATTAGAAACTTCAAAAAAGGAGTTAATAAAGTAAATAAATATCTCGTGATACATTATGTCGGGGCGACAGGAGATGCAAAGAATAACTGTATTTATTTTCATAAGACATACAGAGGAGCCAGCGCTCATTATTTCGTAGGGCATAAAGGCGATATATGGAGATGCGTAAAGGATGAAGATATTGCCTGGCATTGTGGAGCACTTACTTATAAGCATAAGGAATGCCGCAATACTAATTCAATAGGAATTGAGTTATGTTGCCGCAAAAAGAATGGTAAATGGTATTTTGAAGATGCAACAGTTAACTCTGCTGTTGAGCTAACAAAAGAATTAATGAAGAAGTATAACATACCTGTTGAGAATGTTATTAGGCACTATGATGTAACAGGAAAGAGATGTCCCGAACCTTTCGTAAGAGATAATGCGGCTTGGCAAGAGTTTAAAGCACGTTTGCAGCCCGCAGGAGAGGTTTTTCAATCTTATAGGGTAAAAGTTACGGCAACAGCATTAAACATTCGTGCAGGCGCAGGAACAGGCTTTAAAATAACAGGGACAATCCGCAATCAAGGTGTTTACACTATTGTGGATGAAAAGAAAGTTAATGGAGTTAGATGGGGTAAGCTGAAGAGCGGAATGGGCTGGATATGTTTATCTTATACGCAAAGAATGTGAGGAAGTAATGGCACAAATAAAATTAAATTTAAAGAAGGAGTTGTTTGTTCCTAAATTCTATCCTATGCTGTTGGATTACTCAAAGAGATGGGAAATCTACATGGGCAGCGCAGGTAGTGCTAAATCTTATTTTATTACACAAAAATTAATTATAAGAGCATGCAATGAAAAGATTAAAATCCTGGTATGTAGAAGGACTGGAACAACAATTAGAAATACTTGTTTCAGTTTATTCAAAGATATCTTGGCAAAGTGGAAACTTACTCCTTTTGTGAAGATTAGGGAAACCGATTTTAACATCAAGTTTCCCAATGGGAGTGAGATAATCTTCATTGGTTTGGATGAGGAAACAAAATTGCTATCCTTAAACGACATTGGCTGCATCTTTATAGAAGAAGCTTTTGAAGTGCCTAAGAATATAGTAGAGCAATTAAACCTACGTTTAAGAGGTAAAACTCCTAACCAACAAATTATAATGGCTTTCAATCCTATTAGCAAGAATCATTGGTTATATGATTTCTGCGAGAAGAATCCTCCAACAAGCTTTATATTCATTCATTCAACTTACAAAGATAATCCTTTCTTAAATGCTGAATACATACATGAGTTAGAAGAATTGTATGTGCGTAATCCAGCAAAAGCAAAGATATTTTGTGATGGAGAATGGGGAGTTGACAGCGAGGGCTTAGTTATCACTAACTGGCGCAAGGAAGAATTTGATGCTATGGAGTTAGCTGCCGCAGGATTAGAGCATAGAGTAGGTATGGACTTAGGTTGGATAGATAAATCCGCAATTATAGATAGCTTATATGATAGAGAGAATCACATCATTTATGTATTTAATGAATTCTACAAGAGCGGATGCCAATTATCTGAATTAGCTGAGGCTATTGAGAGAATGAATCTATGTAAGAGCAAGATATATGTGGATGCCGCAGAGCCAAGAAGTATTCAATACTTTAAAACAAAAGGTATTAATGCTGTTGCGTGTACGAAAGGTAAGGATAGTGTTAAAGCAGGTTTAATGTTTTTACAGGATAACTTAATAATAGTACATCCGAAATGTCAAAACTTTATAACCGAATTAGAGAATTTTTCTTATATTAAGAGCAAGATAACGGGAGAGTGGACAGAAGATACAACGCATGAATGGAGCCATGCTATTGATGCTTGTAGATATGGATATAGTGATATTTACACTAATACGAAACTTAAAACTCTTAGTAAGTCTGCTCTAAGTCTATAAAAGGAGGCAAAATAAATATGATTGAATATTTATATAACGCAATCAGAGCGGCTGCTGGTAATGATATAGCTGTTACCGCTGTTATTACAGATGATAGTGGAGCTGCTATTACAGAAGGCTGCAGCTTAATGCTTCATGATAAGGATAAAGAAATGATTGCACAATTTACAGGGGATTATGTAAATGATGAATGGTTATTTACAATTCCCGCAGAAATAACAAGAGGTTTAAATGGGCGTTATTGGTACTGCATTAAACATTATGACAGTAACTTATGCTTCATGGAGCCAATTTATTTAGTGTAGGAGGTAGTTATGGCAATTAAATTAACAAGTAAAAATGGTAATTTAGATTTAACTACTGGCGCAGGAATGGTAGTTGTAGAAGGCGGCTATTATACTCCTAACGTAGATGAAGAAGGGAATCTAAGTTGGATTCCAAGTAAACCTGATTTACCTCCTATTGAAGAAGTAAATATAAAAGGAGAGCCAGGTGAGCAAGGCGAATCTGGAGTATATGTAGGAACAACAGAGCCAACAGATGATGAAATGCTTATATGGATTAATCCAGAAGGAGAAGCAGGTGGAGAATTAGCTACAACTGAATATGTAGATGCCGCAATTAAAGCAGCATTGGAGGAGGTTGAAAATGGCACTTATTAATAAATTAAACGCAATAGGAGATGCGATAAGAGAAAAGACAGGTAAAACAGATTTACTTACTCTTGAACAAATGCCAATAGAGATTGCTGCTATTGAAACAGGCGGTGGCGCGGATACGTCTATGGAAGATAGTTTAATTGAGGGAACTTTAACAGAGTATTCAAATGATAGAGTAACTATATTTAAAACACAAGCTTTTAATGGGATGAGCTCTCTTGTTTCTATTAGTTTTCCTAATGTAATTAAAATTGAGAGTGGTTCTTTTGCTTGGGGTAACTTAACTAATATTCATTTCCCTAAATTACAAGAGATGAATAGTTTATTTTTATTTAATCAGTGTAGTAATTTAACCTATGCAGATTTCCCTGCTTTAAAAAAAATTAATGGAGGAAGTGATTTTGCTAATACAGGTTTAGCAACTCTAATATTAAGAAATCCAACAATGTGTATATTATCTTCTGGTACATCTACATTTAACAATACTCCAATAGCTAATGGCACTGGATATATATATGTACCAGCCGCATTAATAGAGGAATATAAGGCAGCTACTAATTGGGTAACATATGCAGCTCAATTTAGAGCTATTGAAGATTATCCAGATATATGCGGTTAGGAGGTTGAACAATGATAGTGACAGAAATAATTGTAATTAATAATAAAGAGTTTCAACATACATATTCTGATGCAGGATTTTTAATTGAGAGAGATGGAATCCAATATATAGATGCTGTTGATTCAATTAATAGCGGAAGAACTTATATTGAAACTGATATAAAAAAGGAGGTAAACAATGAAAGCGACTAATTTTAATTTAGTTAGATATGATGCTGATGAAGGTAAAGTATTTGATTGGAAAGAGCCAAGATACTTTATAGATGAAGAAGGTAATGAAATACAAGAGCATCTATATGCTAAAACACTATTCATTGGCGGAAATGATTCAATAGATAATTACATTGAAGTTGATGCTCCTACTGAGGAGGTTGAATAATCAATGGAAATTTTAAAATATAGAAAAGATGCCAATTCTCCATGGCAAGCAATTGCCGCAATCAAAGGAGAAAAAGGTGAGAAAGGCGATAAGGGAGATACTGGAGAACAAGGCTTACCTGGAGAAAAGGGAGAGCAAGGCATCCAAGGAATACAAGGAGAGCCTGGTAAAGATGGAGTAAACGGAAAAGATGGTACTCCAGGTAAAGATGGTAAAGATGGCGCAGATTATGTATTAACTGATGCAGATAAACAAGAGATTGCTGCTCTTGTAGTTGATTCATTACCTGCTGTTGAGGAGGTTGAATTCTAATGGCAAAATATTGTGTAGAAGATACAACATTCTCTAATATTGCGGATGCTATTAGAGAGAAAACAGGAGATACTGCTGAATTAACTCCTCTTGATATGCCAGCCGCAATTAAAGGTATTGAAACAGGCGGAGGAAGTGCTGAATTACCTGAGGAAGCTTTTTTACTTACAGGAGATTGCTCTACTATGTTCTCAAATAATAAATGGAAATGGTTTCTTGATGCGTATAAGAATAAAATAACTACTGAAAAAATAACTAATACTCAACAAATGTTTAATTACAGTAGTGAAATTGAAGAATTACCTTTTGATTTTAATTTTGACAATACTACACATAGAAATATGAGTAATATGTTCTTTTTATGTGGCAAATTAAAAACAATAGGAAAAATAATAAATGCTTATCCAAATAATACAGAGCAAATGTTTAAAGGCTGTAGTATGCTTCGTGAGCTACCAGAATTCGTAAATTTAAATATGGATAGAATCCATACTTATTCTTCTGCAGGTTCAAAAGCTATGTTTCATAATTGTAATTCTTTACGTGTTATACCAGAAGAATTATTAAAGCAGCTATACAATCCTAAAGCAGCATACTATAGTTCAACATTAAGTGATATGTTTAATAATTGTTATTCATTAGATGAAATTAGAGGAGTAAGCCCAAAATCAGAAGTAACTTTGGCATATAATGTTCTTGGTTCTACTTTTGTTGAGTGTAATAGAGTAAAAGATATTATATTTGATACTCAAGAAGATGGGACTCCATATGTAGTTCAATGGAAAACTCAAACTTTAGATTTAACAAGAAATGTTGGTTATCAACCTGCAGGGGTTTCAGAAGCAAATTGTATTGAGTATAACTCTGGTATTACTAAAGATAAAGCTGTATATAGTGACGCTCAATATCAAGCGTTAAAAAATGATGTAGATTGGTATGCAACAGCAATAGAATACAGTAGATATAACCATGATAGCGCAGTTAACACAATTAATTCTCTACCAGATACAAGCGCATATTTAGCAACAGCAGGAGGAACAAATACAATTAAGTTTAAAGGTGATGCAGGTAGTGCAACAGATGGTGGAGCAATTAATACATTAACAGAAGCTGAGATAGCTGTTGCTGCTGCCAAGGGTTGGACAGTAACTTTAGCATAAGGAGGTTAAATATAAGAAAATGTTTTATATAAATAAAGAAACTGATTTAACTGTTGAATTACTTCAAAAGATGATAAATAAATTTAATGTTGAGGTTCAACCGCAGTTAAATAAATATAAAAATTATTATGATGGTATTCAAGCAATACTAAATAAAAAGTATGCGGATACAACTAAACCATGTAATAAAACTGTTATCAACTATTGTAAGAATATTGTGGATAGCTATTGTGGATATCTTGCTACTCCAGGACATATCTCATACAGAAGTGATGATGACATAGAAGAAATCATGAATATTTTAAGATATAATGATTATCAAGCGGAAGATTCAGATTTACTTCTAAATGCTTTAATATATGGTACTGCCGCAGAATTAATGTATACAGATAGCAATAGTCAAACAAGATTTAAATTAATCAATCCAAGAAGCTGTTTTGGGGTTTATGATGATAGCTTAGCTGGAGATTTATTATATTTCGTGAGAATATATCCTGCTTCTGAATGGGATAACAGCGATTTACATAATGTAGATGTTTATTCAGATTTAACAATCAAACATTACACAATGACAGGAAACAATGGATATCTTACTTTTGTAAGTGAAGAGTCTCATTACTTCTCACAATGTCCAGCTAATATATTTGCTCTACCAGACGAAAAGAGCATATTTGATTGCATCATAAGCCTTCAAGACTCTGCCAATGAAATTTTAAGTGGCGAGATTGATGATTATGGTGCTTTTTGTGATGCTTATTTAGCTTTAATAGGCGTAGATGCTGATACAGATGATATTACAAAAATGAAAGAAAATAGAGTATTAGTATTACCAGAAGGCGCAAGTGCTACATGGTTAACTAAATCTGCAAATGATACTCAAGTAGAAAATATTTTAAAGAGAATCCATGAGAGTATATATCGTATTGCCGCATGTCCTGATTTTAGCTCTGAATCTTTTGTAGGTGGAGTAAGCTCTGGTATTGCTATTCAATACAGATTAACAGGAATGGAAACAAGAGCAGGCAAGATTGAAGCTGAAATGAAGAAAGCATTACAACGTAGAATTGAGATTATATGCGGAATTGCTTCATTAAAATTAGGAGAAGAAGTGTTTAGAGATATAAATATAGAATTCAAGAGAAATGTTCCAGAAGATTTAACATCAACAATTAATGTAATCAATTCATTAAAAGGAACAGTATCTGATGCTACATTGCTTGGACAACTGCCTTTTGTTGATGATGTGAATGCTGAGATTGAGGCTGTGAGCAATCAAAAGTTAGCTAACATGGAGCTATACTCATTCGGAAACGCTGAGAGCGCGGATGAAGATGAGGAAAATGCGGAATCTGTATAAGATTTCCGCAATTCCTTGGTAAAAATTGTTCAACTCACTCTTGAGAAAATTTATATATAGATGAAAGCAGAGGTGGAGCATGAATTACTGGCAAGAGAGAATGGCGAAAAGCCAAGCCAATTTAACAGATAAAAATATTAAGCAAATAGAGAAACAGCTTAAAAAATATTATGGAAAAACTATGGACGAAATTATAAAGTCGTTTGAAGCTGTTTTTAATAAAATATTGGCACAACAAGAGCAGGGAAAAGAAATAACTCCCGCAGACTTGTATAAGTTAGATTCCTATTGGAAATCACAAGCTCAATTAAGATTAGAGCTACAAAAGCTTGGAGATAAAGAAATCTCTGCTATGAGTAAAATATTTGAATTACATTTCTTTGATATCTATTACTCTATTGCTATACCAGGAGCAGCCGCCTTTACAACAGTAAGTGCGGAAATGGCTCAACAAATGATTAATCAAATCTGGGTTGCTGATGGCAAGAGCTGGAGTCAAAGAATCTGGAAGAATACAGAGTTACTTGCGGAAACGCTTAATGAAGAGCTTATTCATTGTGTAGTAGCAGGTAAGAAAACAACAGAATTAAAAAATCTATTACAAGAAAGATTTTTAGTTAGTTATGAAAGGGCGGATAGTTTAGTAAGGACTGAAATGTCACATATACAAAACCAAGCCGCAAAGAAAAGATATCAAGACTACGGAATACAAGAGGTAGAAATATTAGCAGATGAAGATGAGCGTAGATGCGCGCATTGTGGAAAGTTGCATGGAAAGAGATATCCTATCAATGCTACAATGCCTGTTCCCGCACATCCTAACTGTAGATGTTCTATTGTGCCTGTAGTTGAATAACTCACGTTACCTTTTTTACAACTTTTAAATAAATGTCTTTTTTACAGGGGCAAGACATTAAAGAAGCAACTGAATATATAGAAAGAAGGGTTGCGGATTGCCGCAAAACTTAAGAGGTTACTTTAAATGGAACAAGAAAATAATAACTTAGAAAACAACAACAACGGGCAAGGAGTAGATACTCAAGAGCCTGAAGTAAAAACTTATACTCAAGATGAGGTGTTAGCGCTATTACAATCTGAAACAGATAAGAGAGTAACAGCAGCGTTAAAAACTCAACAAAAGAAGTATGAAAAACAATTATCACTATCTAAATTGGATGGAGATGAAAGAGCAAAAGCTGAAAAAGATAATAGGATTGCGGAACTTGAAGAGCAGTTAGCTCAATTTACTATTGAAAGAAATAAAAGCGAATTAAAATCAGTGTTATCAACAAGAGGCTTAAGCGCAGAATTTGCTGATATTATCAATATTTCTGATGATATTGAAGCATCTCAAGCAAATATAGATAAATTAGATAAATTATTCAAAGCCGCAGTTAAGGCGGAAGTGGAAAAAAGATTAGCTGGGAGTGCTCCAAAAGGCAATGGTAACAGTACTCCTGCGGAAATCACAAAGGAAACTGCTAAAAAATTGAGTTTAGCAGAATTACAAAAACTAAAGGAAACTCAACCTGAGGTTTACAATAAAATATTTAGTTAATTAGGAGGAAATTTTAAATGGCAAACGTAGTATATGAAAATAGCGTAATTGAAGCAAAAGCAAAAGATTTGCTTACAACTTCAGTTAATACAAGAAATTTAATGACAGTAGATAACAGCTTAACACAAGAAGCTGGTATGAAGAAAACAATCAACGTTTACACATATAATGGTGAAGTTGAAGAGTTAGGAATTGGTGAAGGTAATGCTACAGAAGGTTCAATTACTTTTGAAGGAAAAGATTATATAGTAAAAATGAATCAACAAAGATTTGCTTACCATGATGAAGAATATATGAAAGATAACACTATCGTTGACAATATGTTAGATAAAGCTAATCAAAAAATGGTTAACAAAATGACAGCTGATTTCGTAGGAGAGTTAGAAAAAGCTACATTAACACACGAAGCTACTGTATTTGGTTATGATGCTATTGTTGATGGTATTGCTAAATTAAATGTTGAAGATGAATCTAAATTATTCGTAGTTATCCCTAACGAATGGAAAGCTGATTTAAGAAAAGATGATGACTACAAAGCAGCAAGAATGGGAGAAGTTATTTATAACGGACAAGTAGGAACAGTTGCAGGATTACCAGTAATCGCTACTAAAGCAGTAGATGCTGCATACGTAATGAGCCCAGCGGCAGTAAAATTATTCATGAAGAAAGATGTAGAAGTTGAACAAGATAGAGATAGCAACACAAGAAAAAATACAGTTTACTTAAGAACTGCATATGTTGTAGCTCTTGAAGATGCTACTCAAATTTGTAAAATTACTAAAGGTGCCTAAGGGTAGGTTATCTTCCATGCGGAGGGTGAGGAGATAACCTCACTCCCGCATATTTTTTTAAGATAGGAGGATAAAGATGATTGAAGAAATCAAATTACTTCTTGGAGATGCCGCAGCTAATTACTCTGATGATTTGATAGGCTTATGTGTTAAACAAGCTCTTGCTGAAGTAGAAGGCTACTGTAATAGAGAATTAGATTATGAATTAGAAATGGTTGCTCAAAAGATAGCAATTATTAAATTAAATCGTCTGAATACTGAAGGATTAGCAAGTCAATCATTTAGCGGTGTATCAGAGAGTTATATTGATGGTTATCCTCAAGATGTTTTAAAGGTGCTTAACAGAAAGCGCAAGATAAAGGTGGTGTAATATGATTAACGCTCAAATGAGAAAATATGATTATTACACAATTGGAGATAAAGATAGATACGGGCAGCCGGTTGCCGCATCAGAGGTTAAAGGACAAGTAAAAATGTCTATTAGTTTAATGTCTGAAGCGCTTAATGAAAATACGTTATATAGCGGTGCCCAATATATAGGCTTGACTTTTGATGATGAAATTAATGCTAAATACATAATTCAATATGGAGAAGAAAAATTAAAAGTATTGTATGTAAATCCTCATGGGAGATACAAACAAGTGTTCCTAGCAAGGATGTGAGTTTATGGTTGAAGTTGAAGGCTTAGATAAACTTGTAGAAATAATTGAGGAGCTTGCGGATACAGATAGAATTAAAATGGCTATGGGCAGGGCTTGTCTGCTTATAGAGGCAGCCGCAAAAAAGAATGCTCCAAAAGGAAACGGAACATTAAGAAACTCAATAGAAAGTAAAGTAGATGTTGATGGCAAAGATGTTATTGGCACTGTATTTACTCCTCTTGAGTATGCTCCATATGTTGAATATGGTACAGGATTATTTGCGGAAGGGGAAGGTAGAAAAGATGTTCCCTGGAGTTACCAGGATGATGAAGGCGAATGGCACTCAACAAGTGGTATGAAGCCGCATCCTTTCATGCGTCCCGCACTTAATGATAATCAAAAGAGAGTCAAGGAGATTTTAGAGGAGGGTATATTAAATGTATAACTATCATGAAGAATTAGTTGATACTCTCAGTGCTATCTTACCTACTCATTACGAAATGTTTTTACACAGAGGGCTTGAAACTCCTTGTATCTCATATATGGAATTGAATAACTCAGATGCTGAGGTAGGAGATACTATTGGATATAGCTATTTAGAATATCAAATAAAGGTATGGAGTAATAGGATAGCAGATTTACAAGAATATGCTCTTAAGATTGATGCTGCTTTACGTCCTCTTGGTTGGACAAGAGTAAGTAGTAGAGAGTTATACGATACTGAGAGCACAATGATGCAAAAAATATTAACTTACAGAGCAAAAGCTTTGGAAGAATTTAATTAACTAGGAGGAAAATTAAATGGCAGGTTTATTAACTAAAGGTATTAAATTAAGTTACGCTGCAAAAGGAACTACTGAATTTAAGGAATTAACAAACTTACAAGAGATTCCTGAAATCGGAAATGGAGCTCCAGAAAAAATTGAAGTAACAGTTTTAACAGACAACGTTAAAAAATATATTGCAGGTTTAGGAGATAGCGGACAAGATTTAGGATTCAAATTCTTATATGAAAAAGAACAATTCCAAGAATTATTAGCTATCGCAGAAACACAAACATGGAAAGTTGAAATGCCAGATGCAGTTAGCGCTACATTTGATGCTGTTCCATCAGTAAAATTTGATAGTGCTTCACCTAACAACGCAATCACTTATACATTAACATTAATCGTAGAAAGCGAAATTACATTTGCGTAAGAATTAAAGGGGAGGTAAGAGCCTCCCCGCATTTTTTAAAGGAGGAAAAATAATATGTTATACAAAGAATTAATTATTAAAGGAGAAAGCTACAAATTAAAATTAACAACAAAAAACAGTGTAGCTTTAGAAAGAAGCCTTGGATACAATCCAATTTCAATGTTAATGGACATTGATAAAGGTAAGATGCCTAAATTAGGAGATATTTTAATTATATTCCAAGCTATGTTACAAAAATTCCATCATGGAGTAGATGCTAACAAAACTATGGATATATTTGATGATTATGTAGATGAAGGCAATTCAATGTTTGATTTAATTCCTGTATTCGTAGAAGTATTTGAACAAAGCGGTTATATTTCTAAACCAAAAGAGGGAGAAGCTTCTGAGGAAGAAGGAAAAAACTAAGTAAGCCATCTAGTTTAGAAGAGATAGCAATGAATCTGCTGCAGCCCGCAATTAACCTTGGATTAGATGAAGAGAAGTTTTGGGAGATGACTGTAGCAGAAATTCAACGCTACATGGACGGAGCTATATGGCGTTATAAGACAAGAGCTCAATTTGATTACATCTTAGCTGATTTAACAGGGGTATCAATGGCAAGGATATTTGCGAGTAATGCTGAATTCCCTTCTATTGATGAGGTTTATCCTACTCTGTTTGAAAAAGAAGCAAAAGAAAAGAGAGAGGAAGAAATTAGAATTACAAACTCTGCAAATAGATTTATGGAATTTGCATTAAAACATAATGCAAAAGTGAAAACACAGAAGGAGGTGTAATCATAAGGTAAAATGAATGAAGATTTAGTAATTAAACTGAAAGTTGATACAAGCGCGGTT
>JAEIGA010003972.1_pt1 | contig 22963 bp, 21 predicted proteins | sample 9270691 | NCBI WGS metagenome assembly JAEIGA01 (sample SAMN17057246, study PRJNA624740) | gut metagenome | biome: biome; isolation source: fecal sample | host: Bos grunniens | place: China: Xizang | collected 2019 | reverse complement strand
TTTGCGAATATCAGTGCGGTTGAAGGTTATTATGCCGGTTGTTGGGTTGGGGTATAGATCCAAATCTTCCAAATTATCAATATTGGTTATACTTACATTTTTCTCGAAACGTGCTATAAGAAATAAACAGTAATTTGGTATATACATTTTATAATTTTATATATGTGTGATAATCAATTGTAGATATGAATAAGATTATACTGATATATTATTGGTAATATGGCGCAAAAATACCGGCGTTGTTTCCTGTGGCGTATAATTATAGTGTATTGTTATACTAAAAAATACCAATATTATTGCAGATTGTTGGAGCTGTTTTATTCTTTCTCAAATGTTAAAAAATAAAATGCTCAATTCTTAAAAAGCAATCTTTGTATTTGCAGAAAAAAAGCAATATCCGGAGCCTCTCTAAAAATAGGGCGGGGTAAAATTCATTGAAGGGCGGGGTAAAATGAAAAATACCCCGGGGTAAAATGGATTTAAGGGCGGGGTATTTTTACAACATACTTAATGCTTACTTGTTGTTTCTTGTAATATATTGATTTTTAATTTGTAACATATTCATTTCCTAATGCATGGTTTTTGTGTAAAAAATGAACTGGAAAAGGTGTATTTATTTGTTAAAATAGAAGGGCGAAAAGGGTGTTTATTGTTAAAATATCGTTTTTGTATAATCCCTACTATAGGTGGCTGCAATATTGTTGCAACACCATTGCAAATGCTCTGCACGGGGCTTGCTTTTCATAACCCTGCGGTTTAGACATCGAAACTCCCATACTTACGGGTCAAAACCATGGGAGTTTTAGGGTGTAACCCGTAGGGTTATGGGCGATATGTGAGGGGAAGTGCATCCTGAAATATATACAGCAGCATAAGGAAATAAAAAAGCACGTCCTAAATAAGACGTGCTTTTTTTGTTAGTATTCGTTGTATTGCTTGTAATTAGAATAAATAACGAAGGCTTAAGCATGTGCCCCAACCAAAGCCATCATAATGTGAAGGACGAACAATGTTCCACATTGGGCGAGCATCAAAGCTTAACAACAATGGAACTCCGAGAGTACTGAAGTTGTATTCAAGACCTATTTGGCCACCTATACCTAATGATAAACCACTGTAGTCGGCTATGTTGCTCATATATAAACCTACAGCAACGCCGGGACCTGCATACCAGTTGAGACCACTTACGATGTTCCATTTCCATTGGTAGATACCTACAGCAGATATGTAAGAGCTGTGGTCGCCAAAGCTGAAACCAAGGTCGCCTTCCAAACGGTTGCCACCCATGTCTTGTTGATAAGAGATTTCGGCACCTAGTAAACTACCACCGCCAAAACGCAAACCGATAGCTTTTTGTGCAAATGTTGTACTTGTTCCGATAGCCACTACTGCTATCAAAGCTAAAAATACTTTCTTCATGTTGTATAAAAATTTATTGTTTGGACTCTTTATTTTACTATATAACAAAGGTATGAAGAGTCGTATAACATACCATTGTTGTTTTGCAAAAGTACACATTTTTTTCTAAATACTACAAATAATAATAGTATAAAAAATAAACAGCACGCTGTTTATTTTTTATACTATGTGATAAATTAGATATTTAAGGTGTGTTGTTGTAGTTGAGATTTGTAGTTTTGGTACTACGACAAACATTGGTTTTCGGTATTGGCTTCATCTATCACATTTTCGTATTCTTCTATACTCAAATCGTTGAAGAAATAGTAAACGGGATTTACTTTTTTGCCATTTTGTATTACTTCGTAGTGTAGGTGCGGTGCTTGTGAAAGACCTGTGTTACCTACTTCGCCTATCTTTTCGCCACGTTTCACTGTTTGTCCGGCTTTTACATTTACCTTGCTTAGGTGGGCATATAGAGTTTTGTATCCAAATCCATGATTAACTACAATCACTATTCCGTATCCCGAATATTTGCTTCCGCCTTTGCCTGCTACTTCTATTTTGCCATTTCCTGTTGCATATACCGGTGTGCCTTTTTTGGCTACCAAGTCAATACCGGTGTGCATTCGGCGGTAGTGGAGTATGGGATGATAGCGCATACCAAAGCCCGATACTATTCTACTATGTTTTTTGTTTAGTGGCATTATAGCCGGTAGCGATGTCATACGTTCAGTCTTGGTTTTGGCCATCTGATACACATCGTCGAAACTTTTGGATTGTATATACAAGCGTTTCGATAGGTCATCTACCTTCTTTGTAAGGTTGATGATGGCTTGCGAATTGTCGTAGCCTTTCAGCTCGTTGTAGCGTTCCACACCGCCTATACCGCTCATACGTATGTTTTGGGATATAGGTTCAGCTTCGAAAATAGTGCGATATATATTGTCATCTCTGTTTTCAATGTCTTCCAATACTTCCGACATCTGGTCGGTACGTTTACTCAAAAGGCTTACTTGATGTTTGTATTGTGCTATTTCGCGTTTTAGAGCTTTTTCTTTAGGACTGTCGATGGTATTGTAACTTATAATGGTAAGGATAACGGCCGCTACTATGCCAAAAGCAAGGCCGAATGATATTTCTTTGAGCCTTTCTTTTATACCCACTTTTACCTTTTCGTAACTAAGGGTGTTGGGGTTGAATTTGTATTTATGTTTATTCAGTTTTGCCATTATCAAAAATAATTTTTTACCTAACGAAATATTACGTGTTTTATTATTCTGAAATGTGAAAATATCGAACAAAATTACAAATTATGCTGTTTATCGAATAAAAAAATGTTTTTATGGATAAAATAATATTAGGATACGACTTTACCGAAAATACTGATTGTGCATTGAATGTAGCTTTTTCGTTGGCCGAAAAGGCCAATTGTGTATTGGAATTGGTATGGGTAGATAATTCGTTGGACGATTTGGTGCAGATAGTAAAGGAAACTATACGTCAACGAATAGAGGAAATTTTGAGAACTATTGTTTCGCAAAATCATAATAGATTGCCAGCCGAACGTCTTACATATTCTATTATAGATGGTACTGTATATGAGGCGTTGGCCGAAAAAGCTAATTTCGAAGATGCCGCATTGATTATAATAGGTACACATACTGTTGGTGGATTAGAAACACGTTGGACCCAAAACAATGCTTCGAAACTGGTAGAAATGGCTAAATGTCCGGTACTTACTGTGCCTTTGGATAGTGATGATGTTATTGGATTTAAGCATATTATTTTTCCGGTGGATTTTACATTCTCTACTCGCGAAAAAGCACCTATTATTGCGTGGTTGGCACAGGGGTTTGGTTCGTATATATACATACTGGGATTGCTTACATCGGACGAAAAGCTACATGTGGAAAAGGTGGAAGAATATGTACATCAGGTAGCTAGATTTTTTGTAAACAATCAGGTCGAATACGAAATTGAGTACAGAAAGACCAAAAACCTTGCAAAAGAAATACTATCGTTTGCCGATGAAAAACATGCCGATATGATTGCCGTAATGACAAAACAAGAAACGGCAATGAAAAATATATTATTGGGTTCATATACACATCAAATCATACTCAACTCCAAAGTGCCGGTGCTGACAATGAAACCTTTGGATATAAATACATTGGATCAAGAAAATCTAGGTTCGTAGCATAGATTATTACTCCTGTAGTTGATACCCTATTGTCAAATGTTTAATGATAGGGTATCACGTGCTTGATGATATACCATTAAATTAATAGCCGATATATACCTCAATACTACACCTGATGTAGTTGAAATTTCATCTCGATACCGATGTCGTTACATCGCGATGTAAAATTTATTTCCCTGAGCGCTCTGTTTTTTCAAAATAAATGTGTAACTTTGCAATCTCAAGATTAAACATTATAGTGTTTTAATTCAACCAATAGATAGTATTTATAATATATATATAACACGTTGATAATAAAAATATGAGCGATACTGAATATAACAATTATATCTCTGGTAAGGATGAAAATATTTGCAATGATGTGAATCCTGAAGATAATGTCGGCGTTGATATTACCATGAATGGTATGATACGCTATGCATGTATGGGAACAGTGTTAACATCGTGTTCTACAGACTATGAGGGCGTGTTGGTAATACCCGAAGGTGTACAGATATTGGCCTCAAACTGTTTTAGATATTGCAACAAGCTTACAGGTATAGTTATTCCTTCGACGTTGGAAATAATATCTCGCGATACTTTCCGTAATACTACTGCATTGAGCTATTTTGAGGTTAATAAAGATAATAAGTATTATTCCACCTCCAACGATAATGATGTATTGTTTGATATAGAAAAGCAGATGTTGGTACGAGCATCATGTAATATAGAGGAATATGTAGTGCCCGAAACTGTGTTAACTATCAGGCATTTTGCTTTCCATAGGTCTAAAGCATTAAAGAAAATACATTTTCCGGCCAATTTGAAAGAAGTTTTCTCATCGGCATTTGAAGGCTGTACATCTCTTGCCGAAGTTTCGTTGCCCGATACTGTGACCAAAATTGGGCGTTTTGCATTTGGAGGTTGTACATTGCTGAAGTCGATGGTAATACCGTGTCAGGTAAAGAAATGTAGTGTGGGAGTATTTTACGAATGTAGCTCATTGGAAAATATACATTTGCCCGAAAACCTTACATCGATAGATGCTGATAGTTTTGCATACTGCGTTTCGCTTCGAGAAATATATATACCTTCGGCTGTAAAGAAGATAGATTCGTCGGCTTTCCAAGGGTGTGAAAGTTTGGTAAACATTGTGGTTGCCGACAATAATGCCAAGTATTCATCGGACGATAATTGTTTGTACGACAAGTATCAAACATCGTTGCTACGTTGTTCGGCCGAGTATGAAACATTTATAGCACCCGAACTATTGTCGGATATACAATCCTATGCTTTTTCGGGTTGTATGAAGTTGCAGAAAGTTTTTTTGCCTAAGTATTTGTTAAAGATAGAAGATTATACTTTTGGCAACTGCCAAAAATTGGATAGTATAGATATACCCGAAAATGTAATAGCTATCAAGAAATGTGCTTTTGAGAATTGCAAAAACTTAGTATCGGTAAATATAGCAGAAAATTCATCGCTGAGGAAAATAGGTGCATACGCCTTTGCCGGTTGCGAAAAATTGGAGAATATAAATCTTCCGGATATTCTTACTGATATATGTGATAGCGGCGATAATGGTGGTGGAACCTTTAGTGAGTGTACTAGCTTGAAAGAAATAGATTTGCCACCCAAAATAAATTATCTGAACGAATCAATATTTTATAATTGCAAATCTCTTACCAAGGTTAAACTGCCGTATGGTTTGGATTATTTGGATCAAGACGTCTTTTTCGGTTGCGATAATATCAAAACAGTTATATTGCGCAATGTAAATACCACGATAGAGGAAGGAACTTTCCCCGAAAATGTGGATATAATTGTCGAAGAGTCGCAGTTATATAACAAGATAATGTTTGAATAATTAGCATATTTTTGTTATGAAACAATATGGTTTGATAGGGAAAACATTGTCGCATTCTTTTTCAAAGCAATACTTCGATTGCTATTTCAAGGATAAGACTTGCTATAGTTATGATTTGTATGAGTTGGATACTATAGACCAACTTCCGTATCTTATACAAAGCAGGCAACCTTTGGGCTTCAATGTTACTATTCCCTACAAGCAAGCCATTATACCATATTTGGACGAAATTACACCCGAAGCCAAAGCCATTGGAGCCGTCAATGTAGTAGGTATAGATTATGAATCGGTGTGTGATAGGCCAATTCTTAAAGGTTATAATACCGATGTGTATGGTTTTGAGATGTCGCTTATACCACATTTGAAGCCTCATCATACTTCGGCTATTATATTAGGAACAGGCGGAGCATCGAGAGCAGTGGCTTTTGTTTTGGATAAGTTAGGTGTTGATTATGTATTTGTGAGTAGGGGAAAGACTGGTGATAGGATAATAAATTATACTAATCTTTTGCCTGAAATAATATCGTTACATACACTTATAATAAATACCACACCTGTGGGTATGTATCCCAATGTCGAAGACAGTCCATTTATTTATTTCGAAGGTATTACATCTCAACATCTATGCTACGATTTGGTGTACAATCCTACCAAAACAATATTTCTAAAAGAAGCCGAAACTAGAGGTGCAACTGCCATAAATGGTATGGATATGTTGATTAACCAAGCTATGAAAAGTTGGGAAATATGGGGAATTGATATGTAGTAGAGTAGGGGTGTAGGTCTTATTCGAAACGTATATCCTTCACGTTAAGTTGGTGTTCAGTTCTGCCGTTCCAAAAGTTTTCTTCTATATGATAGCATATAGAGAATTGTTTCCCTGCACGTATATTATCGTAGTGGCAACCCAATTGGAAACCTATAGAAGGTATCTCGTAGAAGCGTTCGTTAAGAGGAATTACACCAAACTTTAAATGTTTTGTTCCAACCACACGTGCTTGACCGGTATCTACCAAATTGTTGGTTTGAAATACGGGTGTCATATTCTCAGGGCCGAAAGGTGAGAATTGTTTAAGTATTCTCAAGAATTTTGGGTTCCAAGTTTCGGCAAAACTTATTATAGCATCTATTTCTATCTCCGGTGTCATTTGGTCGTCTCGTATAGTTTGATTTACTATTTCTTCGAAACGCTGAACAAATTTGTCGAAGTTTTCAGGTCTTATGGATACGCCTGCTGCGTACTTATGTCCGCCAAAGTGTTCCAATAAATCGGCACACTGTTCCAAAGCAGTATGTATATCAAAGTCTTTTATAGAACGTGCCGAACCTGTTATAAGGTCGTTGGATTTGGTAAATACTATTGTCGGTTTGTAGTATGCCTCCACCAATCTCGATGCCACTATACCTATAACTCCTTTGTGCCACGAGTCTTTGTAAAGAACTGCAGATTTTTTGTTCTTGAAGTTGGGGTCGTTTTGCAATATAGTTTTAGCTTCTTCTGTGGCCATAGAATCAAGGTCTTTGCGTTCCTTGTTGTATAGGTCTATCTCTTCGGCTATTATTTTGGCTTCATTCAGATTTGTCGAAATCAAAAGTCTTACACTATTTAATGCACTACGTATTCGTCCTGCTGCATTTATTCGAGGGCCTATTAGGAATACCAAATCACTAATGTTTAGTTCTTTGCAGAAGTATTGTTCAGGGTTGGGATCTGTAGTTCCTTGTGGAACTGCTTTCTTTGGTGCGATATTGCTATAAAATAATATGGCTTCCAATCCTGCGCGTGGGCATCTGTTCAATACTTTTAGTCCGTAGTATGCCAATACACGATTTTCGCCCATGATAGGTACAATATCCGAAGCTATACTTACGGCAACCAAATCTAAATAAGGAAGAAGTTTACGTTTTATATTTTCTTTTTGTTGTAGTCTGTTGTGGTTCGATGGATCTATATTTTCCGAAAGTTTTACACCTAACTTTTGTTCCAGATGTGCTTCTATAAGTTTGAAACCTATACCACAACCCGATAGTTCTTTATAGGGATAGTTGCAATCCGAACGTTTGGGATCCAATATTGCGTATGCTTGTGGCAGTTCATCACCTGGTAGGTGGTGGTCTGCAACTATAAAGTCAATGTTTCTTTCGGCTGCGTATTTTATTTGCTCCAATGCTTTGATACCGCAGTCTAATGCAATAACCAACGATACGTTTGTACGAACGGCGTAGTCTATACCTTGGAATGATATACCATATCCTTCCGTATCTCTATCGGGAATATAGTAATCAATGTTTTTGTAGAATGAGTTGAGATATGTATAAACCAACGATACAGCTGTGGTGCCATCTACATCGTAGTCGCCATATACCAATATTTTTTCTTTACTGTTTATTGCTTTATTTATACGAAGGATAGCACGGTCCATATCCTTCATAAGGAATGGGTCGTGTAGGTAATCCAAGCTAGGACGGAAAAACTCACGTGCTTTCTCAAATGTTGTTATTCCTCTCTCAACAAGTAGAGTGGCAATAACTTTATCAACATTGAGTTCGCCTGCAAGTTTCTCTACCTCATTCTTGTCGTAATTATTTTGTACTATCCAACGTTTATCTCTCATTAAATAATATATCTACGTTCGTGCCTTTATTTCTTTTTGTAATACAATGGTTATAGGCTATATATGTTCACTATCTCATATCTATTATTTCCACCCCTTTGTTTTCGGCCGGGTTGAAAACAAAGTCTGCTTCGGCCGATTTTACATCGGTTCTGTATTGGTCTATGGTGTATTCTGTTTGCGAAGAATCATAGTAATACATAGCCATATTCTTTAGCTGATATGTCTTTTTGTCTATCAATAGTCTTATTTTGTGATATTCTTTTCCTTTTACAGGGGTGAGGTCTATCACCAATGTTCCATCTTCGTTTTCGCGTATATATTTTGCTTTGAAGTTTTTTTCGTAGTTTTCAAATAGTTTTGCCGGATTAAGGATATTGTCCTCTTCTTTTTCTATATTGTTTATAACAACCTCGTTAGTCTCTTTATTATGATGCCAAACAGTTGTGCCATTGCAATAGAATACGTGGTTTTCAACCAATATATGGTATTTGTTGCCCGAAAGCAGTACATTGGCTTTTTGACGAGATTTCTCTTTCTTTTCTTGGTCTTTTATTATTATCTGCGAGGTGAAGCTTATTCCTTTCGAAGCAGTAATTTTGTTTTTAGCCTTGGTTAGTATTCCTTTTGCTTTTTCATCGACAAAGCCTTTTTGTGTATGCGACAATTGTGCGTTTGCGCCAAATATTATTCCTATCAAAAGAGTTACTGTAGCTATTATTTTGCTGTTTATCTTCATATGTATCTATACGTTGCTGTTTACATTAAATTTACTCCAATAAGGTGCATAAATTCTTCACGAGTGGATTTGTTTTTAAGAAAAGCACCTGTAAAGTCCGATGTAGTGGTTACAGAGTTTTGTTTTTGCACACCTCTCATGCTCATACATAGGTGTTGTGCCTCTATAACTACTGCTACTCCAAGTGGGTTGAGTGTATTTTGGATACAATCTTTTATTTGTTTGGTTAAGCGTTCCTGTACTTGTAGGCGTCGTGCGTATGCATCAACAATACGTGGAATCTTGCTCAAACCTACTATTTTTCCGTTTGGTATATAGGCAACATGGGCTTTGCCAACAATGGGAACCAAATGGTGCTCGCACAATGAGTATATCTCAATATCCTTTACAAGAACCATCTGCTTGTAGTCTTCGGTGAATACTGCCGACTTGATGATATTTTCCGGCTCTAAATCATATCCGTGGGTAAAGAATTGCATAGCTTTGGCTATGCGTACAGGACTGTCAATTAGTCCTTCTCTCTCCGGATTTTCACCGATAAGACGTAGAATTTCCTTGTAGTGTGCTGCAAGTTCTCTTATAGTCTCATCGTTGTATTCATCGATTCTTTTGTATCCCAATGCGTTATTATTATCTTTCATTTATTATTTCGTAATGAATTAATTTGCAAAGATACGTAAAAAAAAGCAATCTTTTGGAATTAAAATTGCTTTATTTATCTAATGTATTGATTGAATGAAAAATATTTTTTTGCTCGACAAATTATGTGTGGGCCTAGGTGTATCTATATGCTCTTCTATTTCGGAGAAAACACTCGTTTGGGTTGATGAGTTTTCTTTTTATTAATAAAAAGTGTGGCTGTGTGCTACCAACTATTGCTATTGCTCTGTTACGTGGTCTATTACCTGGTAGGCAGGGGTGTTGTTTTCGTTTACTGGTTGGTAGTAGGTGCCGTTGCAGTAGTAGTATATACGTCCTTCGTGGGTTATCTCTTGTGTGTCGGTGGGGAGGTTTTGTACTATGCAGCCTATTGGTGGTGCCACTACTACATATTGGTTATCCCTTTTTTGGTAGAATGTGCCGTTGTAATAATAATATGTAGAACCGTTGTATAGTGTGGCAAAGGTATTGTCGGGCAGTGATGCTACGCCGTAGCCTATGGGTGGTGCAATAACAAGGTATCCGTTGTTTTCTGGTTGCAGGAATACACCATCGCTGTAGTAAACGGGTTGCGACAGCTGTGTGGCTATATTGTCGGCTACTGCTGTGGCTACAGCCACTGTGGCCACGGTGCTTAGGAATGTGCCTACGGGGTGCCAATTGCTACCCCAGTAATATGGCATAGGGTGGTGGTACCAATAGCGTGGGTGATATACCGGGCTATGGTGGAAGTGTGGTGGCCGTGGTGCAGGCCTAGGCGGACGCCCCCACGATGGCGGACGATGATTCATAGATGGTCGTGATGGCGATGGACGGCTCGGAACATGCTGTATGGGCATTGAGGGGCGACGTGTGGGTTGGTGTCGGCCTATGCGTTGTGATATGCCTGCCTCGCTGTTGCATAGGCATAGTGCACCTATCAATATTATACCTATTCTATTTGTTTTCATATCGGGTTAGTTTTCTATTACTTGGTACCATATATTGCCATATATATTACGTGGCAGGTAGAAGGTGTTGCCATAGCGATACACTATATTGCCACGGCCATCTTCCAAAGCCACAGCATTGGGTGGTAGCTCGGGTATGGATATGCCCAAGGGAGCCTTTACGGTGGTGTAGTAGCTGTTGGCGTTCTCTACATAGAAGTTGCCACCATAGTAGCAATACACCGTATCGTTGTATTTGATGTGGTTGCTGCCCGGTGGTATGGTGGGCACGGTATAGCCTATGGGTGCCGCCACTACTATGTATCCGCCATTGTAGTTGATATAGAAGTTGCCGTTGCCATAGTAATATTGTATCGGGCTGTTGATGTTGGGGGGTGTTTGCAGTGGTACAATATTGTTGGCGTTGTTTTGGGTGTAATACCTGCCTATGCTTGGTATTTTGTACACACGTTGTTTTTGGTGCCTATGCCACCATAGGCTGTGGGGGTAGGCGTTGTATAGCATATAGGTATTGCCTGTGCCTTGGCACCATGGCTCGCATTGCGAATAGCCGAGGGTGGAAATGCCCAATGCTGCTACTAATATAATATAACTATGGTACAAATTTTTCATACAAATACGCTTTTGTTTTTCTTATGTGCTGTATAAACACATAAGAAAAGCACTTTGTTTTTCAATGTAGTCGAAAAACAAAGCGCCTACTATATGTATATATTATTTATCTTGTCCTTATTTCTTTTTTGTCTTGGGCTTGGATATTATTTTCACAGCCTCGTCGAAAGTAATGGCAAGAGGGTCTAAGCCTTTGGTAAGTTTGTAGTTCTTATCCTTGTAGGTGATGTAAGGGCCAAATCGTCCCGCATTTACTGTTACTGTTTCACCTTCCAATAGTCCTAGTTCTTTGGGTAGATGTTTTTGCAGTTCCTGTTTCTTGGCTTCAGCTTCCTGTCGTTCTTTTATAACCTCAAGGCAGCGTTCGCGGCTAACGGTGTATGGGTCGTCGGCTTTTCCCAGCGAATAGAAATTGCCATCCAATCGCACGTATGGGCCAAACCGTCCTACTGATACCACCATCTCGGGCTCGCCGTCCAAGCTCACTGTGCGTGGCAGCGAGAAAAGCGCCAATGCTTCGTCCAGCGTAATAGTTTCGATGCTTTGGCCTCGCTTCAAGGGTGCAAAAACAGGCTTTTCCTCTTTGCCGGCGTCTCCTATCTGTATCATAGCCCCGTAGCGGCCTATCTTGGCATACACCTTCTTGCCTGTTTTCGGGTCTTCGCCAAGCATATGTTCCCCACTGGCGCGTTTGGAGGTGTCGTTGGTAAGTTTTACTGTATCGTGGAAAGGGGTATAAAAATCCTCTATAACCTTTTTCCATTCCTTGTTGCCCTCTGCTATATCGTCGAGAGCTTTCTCTACTATTGCCGTAAAGTTGTAGTCCATTATACCTTCGAAGTGTTCGATAAGGAAACTGTTGACTACTGCTCCTATGTCTGTGGGGAATAGTTTTCCCTTTTCAAAGCCTGTCTTTTCTTCGGCGGTAGTTTTTTTCAGCGTCTTTTTGGCTCCCGATATACTTAGCACTGTGTATGGGCGCATTTGTCCATCGCGGTCGTCCTTCACCACATATTCTCTGTTTTGTATTGTTGATATGATAGAGGCGTATGTTGATGGGCGTCCTATACCTAGGTCTTCCATCTTTTTCACCAGGCTTGCTTCGGTGTAGCGAGGCGGATGAGCGGTGAAACGTTGTGCTGCTTCGCATTTCTTCATCTCCAACGCCATACCCGATTTCAATGGTGGAAGAATGTTTTCGCCTTCGTCGTCTTGTTCGTCGTCGGTCGATTCCATATATACTTTTAGGAAGCCGTCGAATTTAACAACTTCGCCCCAAGCGTTGAAGTTCTCCTTGCGGGTTGATATATCTATTCGTATGGTGGTTTTCTCCAGTTCGGCGTCGCTCATTTGCGATGCTATGGTGCGTTTCCATATTAGTTCATACAATCGTTTCTGTGCTACGTCGCCGGTTATTGTTGCATTGGCCAGGTTTGTAGGGCGTATGGCTTCGTGGGCTTCTTGTGCGCCCTTGGTCTTGGTTTGGTACTTCCTTGTCTTTACGTATTCGCTACCATATAGGCGTGTAATTTCGTCTTTGGCCATGCTCAGTGCCAGGCTCGAAAGGTTTACCGAGTCGGTTCTCATGTATGTTATAAACCCGTTTTCATATAGCTGTTGAGCCACTTGCATTGTACGAGCAACGGGGAATCCCAGTTTGCGGCTTGCCTCCTGTTGTAGTGTGGAGGTGGTAAACGGTGGTGCCGGGCTTCGCTTGGCGGCTTTATTATCAATGCTGCTTACAACGTATGTTGCCTCGCGGCAGCTTTCTAGGAATTGGTATGCCTCTTCTTCGGTGTCGAAGTGTTGCGACAGCTGTGCCTTTAGGGGTTTGTCGTCGCCGGGTATGTCAAATATGGCAATTACCTTGAAGTATGATTGTGTCTTAAATTTACGTATCTCTTCTTCTCGCTCCACTATTAGGCGTACTGCCACGCTTTGAACGCGTCCTGCCGATAGGGCCGGCTTAATTTTTCGCCACAATATTGGCGAAATCTCGAAACCTACCAATCTGTCCAACGCACGGCGTGCTTGCTGGGCATTTACTAGGTTCATGTCAATTCCGCGCGGATTGTTGATAGCCGTAAGTATAGCAGTTTTGGTAATCTCGTTAAACACTATGCGCTTTACCTTGGCATCGTCTAGGTTCAGTGTTTCCTTCAAGTGCCAGGCTATGGCTTCCCCTTCGCGGTCCTCATCGGAAGCAAGCCATACTACCTCTGCCTTGGTTACGGCTTTTCGTAGTTCCGATACAAGCTTCTGCCTCTCGTCGGGTATTTCATACTGCATCTCAAAGTTATTACGTGTGTCTATACCTTTGCTACTCTTGCTCAGGTCGCGTATGTGTCCGTAGCTAGACTTTACAACATAGTCTTTACCCAAAAATTTCTCTATGGTCTTAGCTTTCGCCGGCGACTCTACAATTACTAGATTATTCGACATACCTAATTTATTAGCGTTTACCAGTTTTTCTGTTTTTACTCTTCTATCAATAGTGTGGGGTAAGTCTAGAAGTTTCAGTTCCTTACCAATGTTTTTGTGCGCGCCTTTCGGTGCGTTTTGTTTTTGCAAAGTAACAGATAAATTTTCTAATACGAAGAATAAAATAAATATTTTTTTTCGATGTGTCTGCTACCACCCTGAAAATCAAACTCCTCGCTCGGGTAATTTTTTTTCTACCACAGCGTCGAGTATTTTCGTAAACTCAGCTGCCTCTTGGCGTCGCGAAAATTGTTGGATATACTCCCTCTTGCTATCGCATTTTACCACTCCGGTGGTAGCCCATTCATTATATATATGTTCAAGATATTGGCACAAGCTATCGGCCGAGTCAAATGCTGCTCCTGCACCGGCCTGCTCTATCAGTTGGGCCACCGGGCACCGGCTGTCGGGTACACATATTATATGCCTTTCAGCGGCCAGGTATTCAAATACCTTGGTGGTCATTATACCATGTGTGTTGGCCGCTGCCACCAGCACCAGCAGTGCGTTGCTCTGTTCCAATATCTGCGGCACCTCGTGCAGTGGCACCCATGCGTTGATGTCCAGATATTCATTTATATTGTATTTGGTGCCCACCTTGCCGAGGTACAGCCTGCTGGCATCGTCGGTATAAAACCGCAGGCGTAGCCGCTCGGGGCCTATGCCTTTGCCTGCCAAACGGCTTATGGCTTCAAACAGAACCTCGGGGTTGCGCGAGCCTTCGCAGTTGGTAGGAGCCACGCTTCCCGTATAGCTGATGGTAAACTGCCGTGTGGGTTGTGGCGGAGTGTGCACAAAGGTGTCGCTGTCGTAGCCGTTGTATATCAGATAGCTGTTGCTGTTGTATTGCCCCAGGTGCTTGCGGTGCCATTCCGATACCGACACCACAGCGTCGGCACGCCCTATGGCATTGTTGCGGAGCTTTATCTGCCTCTTTCGCAGTGTCCCTGCAAGGCCTTCGGCAGGGTACATATAGGGGTCCTGCTCATAGATATCACGAAAGTCCAGCACCAGCGGAAGCCCCAGCCGACGTGCCACACGCTGTGCACACAATAGCGGAAAAAAACTTGCCGTAGAGCACAGCACCACATCGTAGCGCCCATCTATGCTGTTCATAATGTGGTGGTACATTCGCTCGTCGTTCATGCTCCAGCCCCGTCCTCCGCACAAGCGTCCCAGCACTTCGGCTGCAAACCTGTTGATAGAGTGCCTGCGGCTATACACCGGCATAGGCACCTCCTCGGCAGCAATGTAGCCCGTAAGTGTATCAAACTTGGCAGTATCACGGCTATGAGCCACCGCATACACACGGCCGTCCCAGCCCAGCTCTTTCATATACTTGGCCAGATAGCCCATTCGAGGGGCAAACGATGGCGGAAAATGGTCAACAATCATTAGCGCACGTCTCATCTCTCTACATATTATATATTGTACAACGGTCATAAACGTACCAACGGCCTTTTTATTGTACAGCCACCACCCATGCACCATATTACACCCACCTTTTTGTACCACCCTTTCGGGAAAACCGCCACCGCCCACCTGCCCATGATATACCACCTTCACCACAACCATATACCGCCTATACCACCCTTAAGCAATGCCTTGCCAAAAGTATCATAATGCCTGTGACATAGTTGGATAATGCCCATAGGGGTGTGCCATAAATGCCACCGCCATAGGCCATAATTACCACAGGTGTGTGCCACAATTACCACCAATATACCGGTATTTGTGCTAAAATGATAATACAGTTTGTGCTAAACATATACTATACTTTGTGCTGATTATATACTACGCTTTCGGCGAAAGCAGTATTCCCTTACGCCGAAAGCGATATTCCCTTTCGGCGAAAGGAATATCTCCTTACGGCGAAAGGAAACTATTGTTTTAGCACAAATACAACCATATATTCAGCACAAACGCAACTATACATTCAGTACAATAGCCACCATAGCGTTCGGAACTATGGCACAGCCGTGTGGCAATTACCGACGGGCTTTGTAGTAATTACGAAACAGCCCTGTGGGCACCATCGTACCCACGCATAGGCATTATGCCACACCTGGCATTACATTTGCCAATAGCTACTACAACATTGCCAAACCCATTGAGATACAGTGAGTAGCTTGCCGTTGGGCAAAAAAATGTAGGTGTAAGCACAAATTTATATCCCCCGGTAGGCATCACGGCCCAATCCGTTGCCCAAAGGGCTAAAAACACAAAGGCAACGGCTAAAAAATGTAGTGATATAAACGCTTGATTGATTGCAGGGTGGGAGAGAAGTGGAGTGACACCGAAAAAATATTGTACCTACACGCTTGTATGGTTGGAAAAAAAGTAGTAACTTTGCACTTCGAAAGTGGATAGATTTGATTTGATTGCAACCACACAGAAAAAATGCTAAAACAAAACACAACATCTTTTCTCCTTATGGTTACCCAAGCACTTCGTTGAATCCGCTTTTGCACGAAACTGTATCGTTGCAACAAAGCCATTGTACATTTGTTGCAGTGATGGCAAACTTACAGATGGTAAAACTATAAAACTTAAATATACAGATATGGCTTATTATTTCACAAGCGAGAGTGTCAGCGAAGGACACCCCGACAAAGTTGCAGACCAAATAAGCGACGCATTGTTGGACGAATTTATACGCCGCGATGCCGACGCCAAAGTTGCTTGCGAGACGCTGGTAACAACAGGCTTGGCAGTGGTGAGTGGCGAGGTTAAGACTCATGATTATGTTGATGTACAATCAACAGTTCGTGACGTGATAGAAAAAATAGGATATACCAAGGGCGAATATATGTTTGAAGCGAACTCGTGTGGCGTTATCAGCACCATTCACGGACAAAGCCCCGATATTAACCAAGGTGTTGAAAGGGCAAAACTGAAAGAACAGGGCGCCGGCGACCAAGGAATGATGTTTGGCTACGCATGTCGTGAAACGAGAGAATACATGCCATTGCCGCTAACCCTTGCACACATATTCCTACTCGAACTAGCACACATACGCAGGGAGGGCAAACAGATGCAGTACCTTCGCCCCGATGCCAAAAGCCAGATAACAATAGAATACAGCGACGATAACAAACCATTGCGCATAGATACTATAGTTATCAGCACCCAACACGACGACTTCGACACCGAAGAGCGTATGCTGCAAACTATACGCCACGACGTGGAGCAGATACTGATACCACGCGTGCTTACCAAAATATCGGAAGACAACCGCCGACTGTTTGAAAAGAACGATTACAAACTACACGTAAATCCAACAGGCAAGTTTGTAATTGGCGGCCCACACGGCGATACCGGCCTTACGGGACGAAAAATAATTGTGGATACCTATGGCGGACGTGGCGCTCATGGCGGTGGCGCATTTAGCGGCAAGGACCCAAGCAAAGTGGATCGTAGTGCTGCATACGCCACAAGGCATATTGCCAAGAACATGGTGGCTGCCGGCGTTTGCGACGAGGTACTTGTACAAGTGGCCTACGCTATTGGCGTGGCTCAGCCCGTGGGTCTATACGTCAACACATACGGCACTGCCAAAGTAGCGATGACCGACGGACAGATTGCCGAAAAGGTGAAAAAAATATTCGACATGACCCCCTACGCAATAGTAGAACGATTTGGACTGAAGAACCCGATATATTTCGAAACTGCCAAGTACGGCCATTTCGGACGCGACCCCTTCCGCCGCGAAGTTACTCTGTACCGAAAAGGAAAAGAACAGAAGAAGGAGGTGGACTTCTTTGCATGGGAAAAACTAGACTATGTAGAGAAAATACAGAAAGCTTTCAAACTAAGCTAGCCACCGGCCTACGCATAACAACAAAAAAAGACGAAACCTTGAGCCAATGCTTGGGGTTTCGTCTTTCTACATATATATATGTAGTATTGGTTATTCCAACCTAAGGTTACATATCATCGATAGCCCGCGGCTGTTTTCCATCACAAAGTTGTACTCATCTGCCGAAGGGCGGTGGCGTTTTATTGTTATTACGTCGTTCATAGGTGTCTCGCGCACGTAGCTGATATCCACAGAGCGTACATTTCTTTTCTGGTCGGTTTCGTCCAAGGCATTCATCACCCACCTCATATACATGGCGTTATTGGTATGCTGTGCCTTGTCGATGGCCATAAACGGCGACTTGAACGAGTTTACAACTTCGCCTTCGGTGCCGGGCTGCAGCTTGGTAAGCTCCTTGGCAACAGCCGTGCGGCTACACTGAGGGAAGCCTTCCATAACCTTGTCGCAACGTTGCGGCATTCTCGAATTGATATCTATAATACACCAAGTAGATGTACCCTTTATTACAACTTCACCTGCCGAGTTCCTTATCTCGAAATCGCGGAATGCTATGGGCCCTTTGTAGCCACGGCTCCATGTGCGCATGGCCATGTCCTCATATATACGTGGGTAGTCTGTAACCTCGTAATACACCCGTAGCAGCACCCACGCCTTGCCCTGCGATATCATGGAGTGGTATCCCATATTGTAGGCATTGGTATGAGCCTCGGCAGTCTCTTGGAACAGCTGCGATATGGCCGGCACCGACAGACGGCAGTAGCGGTCTGTCAGAAAACTGTGTACCTTGTATTTCTCTTCCCACATCGATGTTTCTACAAGCATAGTTGCAATATATTGGTTGGTTATATAGTGTTGTTACATCTTTTCGGGCACGTCTATACCTAGCACTGCCATAGAGTTGCGCACTACTGTGCTTACCATTTTGCACAAGTATAGGCGGAACACCATATTGTTGGTGTTGGTCTCTTTCAGTATCGGAGTGTCTTGGTAGAAACTGTTGAAACACTTAGCCACGTCATATACATAGTTTGCCACCATTGCCGGAGAGTAGTTGTTGGCAGCTTCCACTATTACGTTGGGCATATCGTATATAGCCTTTATAATCTCTTTCTCCTTAGGTGTGATGTCGGCTACGGTCCAGTCAATCATCTGTTGGGCGTTGTCAATAGCCAGGTTGTGTTGCTCTTGAGCCTTGCGTATAATTGAGCGTATGCGTGCGTGGGTGTATTGTATAAATGGGCCTGTGTTGCCGTTGAAGTCTATGCTCTCTTCGGGGTTGAACAGCATATTGCGTTTTGGGTCAACCTTAAGTATGAAATATTTCAGAGCACCTAATGCCAACATTGCGTATAGTTTCTGAGCTTCTTCGGCAGGCAGGTCGTCGTTGCGGCCGTGCTCTTTGCTCATAGCTTCGGCGGTGGCTATCATTTCTTCTATCAGGTCGTCGGCATCTACTACTGTGCCTTCTCTTGATTTCATCTTGCCGTTGGGTAGTTCCACCATGCCATACGATAGGTGGTATATCTTTTCGGCCCAGTCAAAACCAAGGCGTTCCAATATTATCTTCAGCACGTTGAAGTGGTAGTCTTGCTCGTTGCCCACTACGTATATAAGCTGTTTGGCATCAAAGTCGTTGTGTCGCAATAGGGCAGTACCTAGGTCTTGAGTCATATATACCGATGTGCCGTCTTTGCGTAGCAGCAGTTTTTGATCCAAACCTTTGTCGGTAAGGTCGGCCCATACCGAGCCATCTTCTTTGCGGAACAACACGCCTTGTTCAAGGCCTTTGGTTACAAGTTCTTTGCCCAGTAGGTAGGTGTTGGATTCGTAGTATATCTTGTCAAAGTCGATACCCATCTTCTTGTATGTGGCATCAAATCCTTCATATACCCAGCCGTTCATTTTGGTCCATAGTTTTACTATCTCGGGGTCTTTGGCTTCCCAGCGGCGAAGCATCTCTTGTGCTTCTAGCATTAGTGGCGACTCTTTGGCAGCTTCGTCTTCGGCTATATTCTTTTGGGCGGCTATCTGTTTCACCTCGTCTTTGTAGTGCTTGTCAAACAGTACGTAGTATTTGCCTACAAGGTGGTCGCCTTTCATACCCGACGATTGTGGTGTTTCGCCGTTGCCATACAGTTTCCATGCAAGCATGGATTTGCATATATGTATTCCGCGGTCGTTTACAAGGTTTACCTTCTTCACGTTGTTGCCGGCAGCCTGTAGCAGCTTGGCCACACTCCAGCCCAATAGGTTGTTGCGTATATGTCCAAGGTGAAGAGGCTTGTTGGTGTTGGGCGACGAATATTCTATAACAATAGGGCTCGAACTAGTGTCGGCGGCGGCATATCCATAGTTGGGTTTGCATACATTGTCTTTAACAAACGAAAGCCAATATTCGGTTCGTACCACAAAGTTGAGGAATCCTTTTATAACGTTGTAGCTTTCAATGTTGGCAAGGTTTGCTTTTACATATTCGCCTAGCTCGTTGGCTACTGCTTCGGGCGACTTTTTGGCAGCCTTCACATATGGGAACACTACTATTGTAAAATCGCCTTCAAATTCTTTTTTGGTTTTCTGTAGAACGATGTTTTCGGGTGCAACATCGTGGTTGTATAACTGTTTTAATGCGTTGCAAACGCTCTGTTGTAGTTCGTATTCAATCATTTTTGGATATCTTTTAAGTTGTAATACATATTACAAAGGTACAACTTTTTTGTTATACTTTTGTTGTTTGGTACATATAAAAATTTTACTCTTTCTCGTTAATTGCCAATCCTATTGTTTCGGCTGCAAAGGCCACATATTCTATACATGAATGCTGCTCTTTGTTTTGTAGTAGGTTTCGGCATACAATGTCGCCGTGTTTTTCTCTAAACTTCTCGGCCATAGAGCGTGTAAGTGTACGGCTTTTTTGTACTGCAGTAAGGTCTTTGGGGTAGGGTGCCGGCTCTATAAAACCTGCTACCAACGCCATGGCACACACACAGCCACACACCTCGTGCATACGGGCTATACCTCCACCAAAGGGAAACGATAGTTGTGCGGCATATTCGCTATCCATATTGCATATATCGGCATAGGCCATCATTACAGCCTGCGAACAGGAATATCCGCTTTTGAATAGCTGTTTGGCTCTCTCAATACGTTCGTTTACATCTACTTTCATAGTGCTAGTGGTATTATATATTATCTATATTGCTTTGCAAAAATACGATTTTTTTTCGGATATAACGTTTTGCTACTTCCTTTTCAAAATAATTGTCTTATCTTTGCACACCGAATATTAAGGTAGCAACATGGTGATGAAAGACGATAATATATTGAAATCCTTTGCCTTGGCGGTGCTTAAGCCGTGGGGTAGAACGTGCAAAATTCTTTTCAAAATACTTGTGCCTATCAGTATTTTGGTTAAAGTGCTTCAGGAAACCGGGGGCATAGAGTATGTGAGTGCTTTTTTCGACCCTCTTATGCAGCTTATGGGCCTTCCGGGGCAGATGGGAATAGTGTGGGCCAGTGCCATATTTGGCAACCTATATGGTGGCTTGTTGGCTTTCTTTTCGTTGCAGTCGTCGCTGTCGCTCACCGTGGCACAGGTGTCTATACTTATGACGGCATTGCTCATAGCCCATTCCTTTCTTATGGAGGTGGTGGTGGCCTACAAAGCCGGGCTCAAATGGCTGCCTGTGGTGCTGTTTCGTATAGGTGTGGCTGTGGTGGTAGGCATATTTCTAAATTTTTTCTATACCACTTTCGGACTGCTTCAGCAGCCTGCCGGTCATATAATGGCGTTGCCTACGCCTGCCAACGATGGACTGCTTGCATGGGCCGTCAACGAGCTGAAAAGCTATGTATCCATTGCCCTTATAATACTATCGTTGATAGTGATATTGGAACTGCTAAAACGTATAGGACTTATAGCCAAACTGAACAAACTGTTGGAACCACTGCTGGGTTTTATAGGCATGACCTCCAATATTGTTCCCCTTACCATCATTGGGCTTACACTAGGCATGGCCTATGGCGGTGCGCTGATAATAGAAGAAACCAAGGCCAAAGCCATATCGCGTAAGGATATATTTTATTCGCTGTTGCTGATGTCGCTTTTCCATAGCATTATCGAAGACACCATGCTGGTAATGTCGGCCGGTGGCCATTGGAGTGGCATTATACTGTTCCGATTCATCTTTGCCTTTATAACCACAGCGGTAGTTATACGTATTACCAAGCATTGGGACAATGCCCGTATGGATAAATACTTTCCCCGAAAGTCGGTAATAAAATCTGATGCTTAACAATGGTATTGAGTTTCGCGTTGGGTATGTAGAACCACGTGACGTTTTGGTTGGTTGCCGTTTGGGGGTTTGTAGGACTACAAGTAAACAAGATCACAGTTTGGTAGTATTTTCAACCCAAAACCATGCGGTTTAGGTATCGAAACTATGGCACTTAGAGGGCAAAACCATGTGATTTGCGGAGTGAAACCATGGCACTTTTGTGTGCAAAAGCCTGTGGCAAAATGGCTGTTTTGGCCAATATTTGAGGGTGGAAAATCAAGTTAAGGTAGTTGAAATTTTGAGTTAACTCTGTTGTTTCGGCCGGTTAATTTTGTTCGAAAAAAAACGACAAAAAAAGCGTCGATTTCGTGCGAAATCGACGCTGTAACCCTGCATTATGTGCCGGGCAATGGCGTGTGTTTTTATCCCTCAAGGTCGCCGCCTGACGAAGTGCCGGTTGTATCGCCACCGGTTATTGTGGAACTATCGAGGTCGAAAGTTCCGTTTGTGGCAGTGTCGGGCCAAGGGTTTTCGGTTATCATAAGGCCGTCGTTGGTAGGTTGGGCAACGTTGTCGGGAGAGTTCTGTTTGGTTTCGTCGTTGTTTTTTTGGCAATTGCACAGTGCAGTGCACATCATTATGCCTATAGTTAATAAATATCTTTTCTTCATTGTATTGTGATTTATTACAGTAGAGACGCTTTGTTCGGCGCCTCTACTGTGTTACAATTCATGTTCCTAATCTCGCGAGGCTATCCCTCAAGGTCGCCGCCGCCGGTTCCGCCCCCCGGAGTGGTACCTCCGCCTGTGTTGCCGCCTGTGTTGCCGCCGGTATCGTTGCCGCCGGTGCCTTCATCGCCTTCGTCCTCGGTGGGTGTTTTGTCCGATGGCAATACGTCTATCACACGAAGTTTAATCTTCTTGGCTTCGTCGGCAAGGTTGCCATCAGGGCGGTAAAGAATGCCTTTCTTTTTGATGGTGTCGGGGGTACACTCTTCTTTGGTGCCGACAGCCTTGGCCGATATTTGCGGATAAAGCGTTCCCAACACCCCGAAATCTACTATACGTCCTTCGGCTATGCCTTCCAACATTACACCTATAAAGGCATGTATTATGGCATCGGTATCGGCACGGCTGAATGTGGTGGCCGATTGTATTTCTTCCAATATGGCTTCGGATGTTACATTGCCATAACTTACTCGTTTCAATGTGTACTGATATTGTCCTTTTTTCGGACCTATCGTCATTTTTGTTTTTACCAATTGCAAATCCATAACTATCCCTCCCTTGATATTGCATTGTCGGCCGGTGCAAACACACGGAAGCCCGACTTGTTTATCACTTCTTTTAATTCGTTGCTTGGGCG
>JAEIGA010003971.1_pt1 | contig 22969 bp, 20 predicted proteins | sample 9270691 | NCBI WGS metagenome assembly JAEIGA01 (sample SAMN17057246, study PRJNA624740) | gut metagenome | biome: biome; isolation source: fecal sample | host: Bos grunniens | place: China: Xizang | collected 2019 | reverse complement strand
ACCATTGTCAGTATAAGAGCTATGGCTAACAATCTTTTCATTGTTTTCATAAGTTCTACCTCCCATTTGATGAATAAGTATAATTGTCAAAAGGTACACCTTTTGAATGCTATTTTACCAAATTTCATTATGCCACAAAACGCAGTGGAGTACAACCATTTATGGTAAAAAAATGAAATTTTAACGTATTTTAATTCATTAACGTGGGGATTTGTGCAACAGAACCAACATTGTCAAAAGGTGTACTTTTTGAACGCTATTTTTATTTTTGCACTAAATGATACTCTCGTCTACGTCGGTAAAAGGTGGATTCGCTCATATCACAAAGTTTGAGTGCGTCCGCTGTAGATAGCGTTCCTTCTTCCCAATCCTTGATTATCTTCGCAAAATTCTCTGGCACATCTTTCTCCGGTCTGCCAAATCGCACTCCCTTTGCCTTTGCGGCTGCAATCCCTTCCGCCTGACGTTTTCTGATATTTTCCCGTTCACTTTGCGCTACAAAAGAGAGTATCTGCAATACCAAGTCAGCGATAAATGTTCCCATCAAATCTTTCCCCTGCCTTGTATCCAAAAGTGGCATATCCAACACACATACATCCGCCCCTATCTCTTTCGTAATAATACGCCACTGATTTTGTATTTCTTCGTAATTGCGCCCTAGTCGGTCAATACTCAATACGTATAACAAATCTCCAGCTTTTAATCTCTTTATCATCTTTTTGTATTGTGGTCTGTCGAAACTTTTTCCGGACTGTTTATCCATAAAAACATGTTTCTCCGGAACTCCCTCTTCTGAAAGTGCAACCATCTGCCTGTCCTCATTCTGGTCTGTGCTTGATACTCTTACATATCCATAAATCTTATTTCTCTTGTCCATATTGTACCTCCCTTGTTTGTTTTTAAACTAAAAAAGCCAGACAACTAAAGTCTACTACAATGACCTTGACTGCCTGGCTTCTTTTCTTATCTACAATATTCTTGTCTCTTCGGCGTTTTCTGTATCCGTTCCGTTCTTTGCACGCCTTTTACTTTTCTACGATAATCATATTCCTCTAGGAAATCATCATAAATACTCATCTTATATCTGACCGATTGCATCTTTTCCTCGTTATATCCCATCCGGATTCTATACTGCTCAAACTCATCCATCATATCCTCCGTTGGCAACGGAAGTAAATTTGCCCTTTCTTTCAGTGAAAGTTTCGTATAATCAACAGGTTCTTCCTTTGGTTCTTCTTGTATTCCCTGCCACTCCTTATGGAAATCTCGAAAGACTCCACCGTAGAAGATGTCCTCATCATTTTCCTGTATGTTTTCTTTTTCCAAAAATTCATCAAATGCCTGATACACCGATTTGTCCTCTGCGAGTTGTTCTTCCCAATCAAAATAATCGTCTACGGATAGTTTCGACTCCTCAATCTCCCGTTCCGTTCGCTGATATTCCAATCGTTTTCTCTCTTTCTCCTGCAAATACTGTTCGATACCTTCCACAGTAAAGTGTTTGCCCAATCTACTTCCCCGCACTGCTTTTGTCTTGCCACCTTTATTCAAATCATAAGGAAGTGCATAGCTGATGGTCTTACCTTTTAACCGAATATCCATTCCATAGACATCTTGCAACATATCCACCACATCCTGTACTGTTTTGGTCTGAGGGTCATTCAGCACCAATCGAATATAGACCTTAATCTCATCTTTGAACGATAACTTTCCACGCTTTTGCATCTGATGTTCTGCAAAAGTAATTTTCTCTCTGTCCTTTTCGAGATGATAAAAAGTATCTCGCACAGAATGAAACAGACCCTTTTCTATGCATTGCCTGCCAAAATATTTTGACATTTCCACCAATTCCTTCGGACCTCTGCGAAAAGATGTGCCATCCTTTTGATTGCAGTTACTCACAAGAAAATGTGCGTGGATATGTTCCGTATCCGTATGAACTGCAAACAACACCTCGTATCCCTTACTCCAAAAGAATTCCTGCGCAAACTGTTCCGCCATTTTATAAGCATCATCATAGGTCATTTTGTCTTTATCGTCCGGATGAAAAGAAATAGAAATTTTCTGTGCTAATATTTCCTTTGGCTTGAACCTAGAATACTTTTTCTGATGCATTTTTCTCGTGATAATCAAACTATTGGCAAAATTATCACGATTACAGCCCAAAGCACTATACAGTTCCGTTCGTGTCTTTACTATACCTTCCGCTATCTGCTCCTTCCGTTTTCCCAAAATATAATCCGCTGCACTTTTTAACTGTGCAATGGATTTGCATGGGTTATATTTTACATTTACATTTCCATATACTTCTGCCATTACATCACCTTCTCCAATAATTGTAATACTTTATTTTCCAGTTTCCTGTATACTAATTCGTAAAAGCGAAACGATGTTGCCGTAGCAAACTCTGGATATGCGTTGATACATCTTGCCATCTGATTGATGTTTACGCCTTGCTTTTTGAGTTCGTGTACAACCTCCCGCATCACATCCATCCATTCCTTTAAGGTCACTCCATCCACCTGCTTTCCGTTATTTACCCGCAATAAATAATCGATAAAATCAGCAGAATTTTTATATCCACTTTCTGCCATCTGTTTGTCAAATTCTCGTCTGGTGTTGCCAGTTACACGAGAATAAATTACCGCATCTTTTGCTCGAAATCCCATCAAAACATCTCTCCTTTCATCATCTCAACACTGCACATCATCCCCCTTCTATCTGTCTGTCGAACAAGTTCTACAGACAGACGAAATATGCTTTTCGCTCCACGCTCAAATCATATTTCCCACATCGTTTCTCGGCCACATCAACATATCGATTGCTCCCGATGTGGTGGGGATGATATAGGCAGGTAGTACCTCTGGCTTGCCAAACCGTCAAAAAAAATGGAACCGTCACTCTCGTGACAATTCCATTTTCTTCTCCGTTTTGTCTGCACCTTCGGTTCTACCTGCTTAAGGGGCTTCGCCCCCTAAGAACCCCCGTTTGTACCATCTGCTTCTCGTGCCATTCCTTTACCAACGCCTCGATTAACTCCACCTTCTGCCTCGGTGTGAAATCGTCCGGGAAATAATCCGCAAGGGTATCGACACGAATCTTAATTTGCTCCCTCTGATTAGGTTTTTCTTGCTCCAATATAGAATACATTTTATCCATGTTGAGGGTACCTGCTTGACTCATTCGCTTCATCCTATTTGCCTGCGACAAAGATGGCGTACACTGCTCCAACTCCATCACCGCATGAAGTTCATACTGTTCTTCTTCAGTCAGATAAGAAAGTTCCACACCAACAGTAAATGCAATTCTTCCCGCATCCACCATATCCAAAATCTTCGGAATCAGATTTGTAAGTCTGATATATCTTGCTATCTGATTTCTGCTTTCCCCAACCTCTCTTGCCAGTCGTTCATCGGCACGAAGAATACTCTTTCCTTCAGCATTTTCTGTCTTTACTAACTTTGTCTCAAGTTGGGACGAAGTCAAATCATTTCGCTTTCCTTGCGACTTCATGGCTTCCAGTTTCATTTTATAGGCAAATGCCTTTTCGCTGGGTTTAATATACTCTCGCTGTAAATTACTATCCACCATCGCCACAATCGCATCTGCATCATCCATTTCACGAATAATCACCGGTACTTCTTCAATTCCAGCCCAAGTGCAGGCTGCCTTTCTTCTATGTCCTGCAATAATCTCATATCCTTCCCCATAAGGATTACTTCTTACAATCAGCGGAACTAACACTCCCTTATCTTCGATACTACGCATCAATTCAAAGAGTTGCATATCATTTTCCACCTTGAATGGATGCCCTTTGAAATCGTGCAAGTCACTGATTTTAACAGTTCCCGTTTGTAAACCATACTCGTCATTCCCAAAGGAACTCGTTGCTTTTGTCTTCTCCATATTCTTCCTCCTTTTCGATTTCAGAGGTATCATTAGGAGTGCTGGCAGTTTTCTCAACATGAAAAACCGCCTGCTCTCCACACCAAAATGTAGAAAACAAGCGGTCTTCGCTTCGTCTCTTTATTAAATTGTTGATAATAATTTACTGAAATATGAACGCTACATCTTTGTGTCCACTCATACCAGTTCCATAACTACCGAGACTTTTATCTCGTTAAAAATCTCTTTTTTTCGTCCGAAATTTGCCTGTCCGGAAAACTTGAAAACCCTCGAAAAGTGCGTAAATTCAAGCAATTCTACGAATCCATCCTTTGGAGTAATGTTGCGACTTCCACATGTGTTGTCATTGGAAATTGATCAACAGGTTTCACCTTTTTTAGCTCATATCCGTTTTCACAAAGATACTTCAAATCCCGTGCAAGAGTTGCTGAATCACAGCTCACATACACAATCCGTTTCGGCTGCATTTTCACCATCGTATCAAGCAATGTCTCTTCGCATCCTTTTCTCGGCGGGTCCACAACTATGACATCTGCATAAGCCTTTGTGCCATGTTTACGCTCATACTCGGCATAATATTCCGGCAGCACTTCCTCTGCCTTACCCACAAAGAACTCCACATTTTTCATGCCATTTATCTTGGCATTATTCCTAGCATCATCTATGGCTTGAGGCACAATCTCTACACCATAGACCTTCTTTGCCTTCTGAGCCAGGAATAAGGAAATGGTTCCGATGCCACAATACAAATCCCACACGGTTTCTTCACCAGTAAGCTGTGCATAGTCTAGTGCAAGCCCGTATAGTTTTTCTGTCTGAGCAGGATTTACCTGATAAAAGGATAATGGTGAAATCTGATATTTTACATCCCCAATATAATCTGTGATGTAGCTTTGTCCCCAGAGCACTCGAATCTCCTTGCCCATAATCACATTCGTATTCTCACGGTTAATACTATACGTAATGCTTGTCATTCCTTCGATTCGCACTAACTTATCCACAAGTTTCTCGCTATGAGGTAAGTTATCCCCATTTAGCACCAAACAAACCATAATCTCTTTGGTCTTGAATCCATAGCGAATAAGCACATGGCGAACAAGTCCTCTTTGCGCCTCTTCATCATAGGCAGTAATGTGGTTTTCCTGCATAAAATCCACAATGATTTTAAGGATTTCTTGATTTATCGGCACTCCAAGAGTACATTCCATATTGGGAATAATCTGATGGGTACGTCCCGCATAAAATCCTGTCACAATATTTCCATTTTTATCGGTCCCAATTGGAAATTGGGCTTTGTTTCGATAGTAAAATGGTTCATCCATACCACATATGGGTTCCATAACCGTATCCAAAAATTCTGGTGCGAATCCTCCGATTCGCTCTAGGTTCCCGTACACTTTCCTTGCCTTAAAATTCAGTTGTGCCTCATAGGAAAGCTCCTGGATCTGGCATCCCCCGCATTGACGTGCCACCGCACATTTCGCCGGAACACGATGCTTAGACGATTCTATGATTTTTATCATCTTCGCATAAGCGTAGTTTTTCTTTGGTTTTGTGATTACTGCCTCTACAGTATCGCCGATGATGGCATCCTTTACAAAGAGAGTGTATCCTTCTACTTTGCCAATGCCTTCGCCATTCACACCGATATCTTCTATTGTTACGATTATCTTTTCATTTTTCTTCATAAGACTCCTTTAAAAAGAGGGCGTTTTGCACGCCCCTTTTTATAAACTGCTCTTTCTAAGGTTTGAATCAAACAGACGATTGAATCCCAACCACTCGTCGGTATCCTTATCCTTGAAAATCTCTTTCAAGGTCTGCATCTTCGCATCAGTTGCATCTGCATAGTGGAGCGCCACCGCCTCCGGAAGTGCCGGTTTCTTTGGCGAACCAAATTCCAACTCTCCATGGTGTGCAATCACGCAATGCTTCACTTCATTTGCAATCTTCTCCGGAAAGCCTTCAATATTGCGCACGGCCTCACTAATCATTTCCACACCGATTACGATGTGACCCAGCAATTGTCCTTCATCGGTATAGTCGTTTTCCGGAAATGTAGAAAGCTCCTTCGTCTTTCCAATATCATGAAAAAGTGCCGCACTATAGAGCAAATCCTTGCTCAAAAGCGGATATGCCTTTGCGTAATATTCGCACAGTCTCAGAATACTAAGGGTATGCTCCAAAAGTCCTCCTGCAAAGCTGTGATGTACACTTTTTGCCGCAGAATGTTCTTTGAATGTCTTAATAAAGGCATCGTGTTTTACAAAATAATACTCTGCCAACTGACGCAAATACTTATTCTCGATTTGCATTACATAAGTCAACAACTCCTGATACATACCTTCTACGTTATTTTCACTGGTCGGCATATAATCTGCAATATTATACTCATCTTCATATGGTTTACGAAGCTGTTTGATATTCAATTGCAGGTTGTTGTTATAGCTCACAACCTCGCCAAATATTTCAATAAAATCCATCTCATCATAATCAGCGATACCGCCGGAGTTTGGGTCCCACACCTTTCCGTCCAAGGTTCCGGTCTTATCCTGTAAAACCAGATTATCATACGGTTTCCCATTTCTGGTTTCTGCAGTACGTTTCGACTTGCATAGGTAAATAGCGCGAATAGAATCGCCCTCTCTTAATGTATTTATATATCTCATGGTAATATTTCCTTCTTTCTAGTAATCTTCTTATAAGTGTAGCATATTCCCCCTTTTCTTTGCAACTTAAATAGGGTAAAATGTATGCATATCCAGAAAAGGTGAGAAACATGAATCAGAAAACATTATCAAAATTAGAATATGACAAAATTATCAATCTTTTAGTAGATCAGGCCTCTTCCGAAACGGGGAAGAATCGTTGTCGCTCGCTAAAACCAATGATTGATTTAGAAGAAATTAATACTGCACAGCTGCAGACTGCTGCCGCATTTTCAAGGATTGTGAAAAAAGGACGACTTTCTTTTAGCGGATGCTATCCTGTGGAAGATTCCATGATGCGTTTAGAAGTAGGCGGAACTTTAAGCATTCCGGAGCTACTTCGCGTTTGCAAGCTATGTGAAGTTGCAAACCGTGCCAAATCTTACGGAAGACATGATACAGTAGATGAATTGGCAGACTGTTTGGACAGTTATTTCGAACAGTTGTCACCTCTGACACCCCTGTCAAATGAAATCCGTCGTTGTATTATTTCTGAGGATGAAATCAGTGACGATGCCAGTAGTACTTTGAAGCAAATCCGCAGAAGTATGGGGCAAATCAACGACAAGGTGCACTCCACTTTAAATACCCTTGTAAATGGCTCCCTGCGTTCTTATTTGCAAGAAGCAATTATTACTATGCGCGGTGACCGTTACTGTATTCCGGTTAAAGCGGAATATCGCAGCCAGGTAAATGGATTGATTCACGACCAGTCTTCCACCGGTTCTACCTTGTTTATCGAACCAATGGCTATCGTGAAGTTAAATAACGATTTAAAGGAGCTCTACGCAAAAGAACAGGAAGAAATTCAGGTGATTCTTGCAAAACTGAGCGTCGAAACTGCGGAGTATATTGACGAAATCCGCACCAATTATCAGGTGCTTGGAGAGTTGGATTTTATTTTTGCAAAAGGCGCATTGGCGTTATCTATGAATGCCAGCAAGCCGATTTTCAATACCAATGGATACATCCATATTCGCGAGGGACGTCATCCATTATTAGATAAGAAAAAGGTTGTTCCGATTACCATTTATTTAGGTGGCGAGTTTGACCTTCTCATTGTGACTGGTCCAAACACCGGAGGTAAAACAGTTTCTTTAAAAACGGTTGGTCTATTTACTCTAATGGGGCAAGCAGGTCTTCACATTCCTGCCCTTGACCGTTCAGAACTGGCCGTATTTGAACAGGTTTTTGCGGATATCGGTGATGAGCAGAGTATTGAGCAAAGTTTAAGTACATTCTCTTCACATATGACAAATATTGTTTCATTTCTACAGGATGTGGATGAGCGTTCTCTTGTATTATTTGATGAGTTAGGTGCAGGAACTGACCCAACAGAAGGTGCCGCGCTAGCCATTGCCATTTTATCGCATTTACATGAACGCGGTATTCGCACCATGGCAACCACACACTACAGCGAATTGAAGGTCTTTGCGCTTTCCACGCCTGGCGTTGAAAATGCTTGTTGCGAATTTGATGTGGAAACATTAAGACCAACCTATCATTTACTAATCGGCATTCCTGGAAAGAGTAATGCGTTTGCCATTTCCAGCAAGCTGGGGCTTCCGGGATACATTATTGAAAATGCCAAAGGGCATTTGTCAGAGCAGGACGAATCTTTCGAGGACTTATTAACGGATTTGGAAACTAGTCGTCGAACCATCGAGAAAGAGCAGGCTGAAATCGCCGCATACAAACGGGAAATAGAAGGACTGAAACGAGAGCTTCATGCGAAACAGGAACGTTTGGATGCACGCAGTGAGAAAATTATAAAAGAGGCAAACGAGAAGGCAAACACTATTTTACGCGAAGCCAAAGAATTTGCAGACGAAACTATGAAGAACTTCCGTAAATTCGGAAAAGAAAGTATCTCTGCCGCTGAAATGGAAAAAGAGCGGGAACGTTTGAGACAAAGGATTGCCAAAACTCAATCTGGCGTTAAACTAGAAGCTAAGAAACCAATAAAACAGCATAAACCGAGCGATTTCCGTCTTGGCGAGTCTGTAAAGGTACACAGTTTGAATTTAACAGGAACTGTAAGTTCACTCCCAGATGCCAAGGGAAATATGTATGTACAAATGGGTATTCTTCGCTCTCAGGTGCACATCTCTGATTTGTCAATCATTGAGGAACCAATGACTGCCACAGAACGCCAGAGACAACGGACATCCTCCGGAAAGATGAAGATGAATAAGGCAATGACTGTCAGTCCGGAATTGAATCTTCTTGGGAAAACCGTAGATGAGGCGATTGCTGAGCTGGATAAATATCTGGATGACGCATATCTGTCGCATCTTAGTCCGGTGCGCATTGTACACGGCAAAGGAACCGGTGCGCTCCGTGCAGGTGTGCATAATTATCTAAAACGCCAGAAGCATGTAAAATCTTATAGACTAGGCGCATTTGGCGAAGGCGATGCAGGCGTGACCATTGTAGAATTTGAATAACGTGTTTTCGAGGTGGCTCTGAACAAGTATAAAAAAAATGGCTACCGAACGATTACGGTAGCCATTTTATTATTCATATTATTCTTCTACGATTGCTTCAACTGGACATTGTGCTGCGCAAGCTCCGCATTCTACACATGTATCAGCGTCGATTACGTATTTTCCATCACCTTCAACAATAGCTTCAACTGGACATTGTGCTGCACATGCTCCACATTCTACACAATCATCTGTAATTACGTATGCCATGGTATGTATCCTCCTTTTGCATTTGACAACACATTTTTTGTTGCCTTTTCATTTATTCTAATACAAGTGGAGGAAATATACAAGAGGTACAAGAGGTTTTATTTTAAAACATCTTGACACAGTCGTTGCATGCGTATTATAATCAACTTCCAACCTATGATGAACGATTAAATCTATCACATTTCATTTTTAAATTGATTCAGTTAATCATCACAAATCCAAAAACATACAATTTTATAGAAATTCATATTTTCAAACACGTACTCTTATAGTATAATAAAAGTGTACACTTTGTACATTCCGTACACTTGTTTATTTTCTATGGGAGGTATAAGGAGATGATCGACATATTAACAGCAAAGGCAACAGATGTTAGAAAAGATTGGAGTACAATTTGCGACAGTGTCATTCATGATAAACCAAGATTTATCAAGCGCACAAGAGATAGAATGTGGTTTTCTAGTTTAGATACATTAACTGAAATTTTAGAGGCATATTCTTTTACTGCAAAAAAATTTATTGAAAGTGATGGTTCTGTCACTTTATCATTGAATGAAATTGATTTAATTGAAAATGGAATTGATGAAGTTGCTGCAAGATTAGCACTTGGGAATGCTATCCTAAACTATTCCTTTGAATATTACAAAGAATATTCTTTCTATTCTCACAGTCCTAACCGCAAAGCACATGTTCCGTATATATTCAAAGCATTAATTATGGATAATCCCGAACAAATCGGAGAGTTAATTATATGCCAAGATAGCGAGAACTAAAACGATTCTGCGAGAGGGATACATCTAGGTTGGCATCAAAAATGGGCTGCTATATTCACTTATTTGTTGTGAATAAAACAGCCCATTTATTATGATTTGCTATTTCTTCTTCGCCCTCTTATACGCGCTCAATATAATATTCTTCGCAGCAACCGCTTCCTGTTTAGTTGCCTCTCTCGTATCTCCTAACGGATAATCCATACCCAAGCTTTCATACTTCACTTTTCCCATGGAATGATACGGAAGCACGTCAAGAGCTTTCACATTGCTTAAGCTTCCCATGAACTGCCCAAGTCGTTCAAGATACTCCTTATATAGCGTAATGCCCGGAACAATGACATGACGAACCCAGATTGGAATTCCCTTCTTGTCCAAATATCTTGCAAATGCAAGAATGCGGTCATTGGAATGAGCGGTCAATTCCTTATGCTTTTCATCATCAATATGTTTGATATCCAACATAACCAAATCAGTCAAATCCATTAATTTCTCAATCTTTGCCATCATCTTTTCATTGTCTGGTTGAAACATAATTCCGGAAGTGTCAATACATGTATGATAACCATCCCGATGTAGTTTCCCAAATAATTCAATTAAGAAATCCATCTGCATCATCGGCTCACCACCGGTCACTGTGACACCACCTGTCTTATAAAATGCTGTATTGCTATAAAAACTTTCCAACACTTCGTCAACTGTCATCTGGTCACCTTTATTCGGCTCCCAAGTATCCGGATTGTGGCAGTACTGGCATCGCATCGGGCATCCCTGTAAGAATATTACATAGCGAAGCCCCGGTCCGTCTACCGTCCCGCATGTTTCAATTGAGTGAATATAACCTTTAGTCATGTTTTTTCTCCCTTAGTTACAAATAGGAGATGGAAAATTCCATCTCCTATTATAATTTCTTGTAATCCTAATTACATACCTTCGTGGAATGTACGTGAAATTACGTCATCTTGTTGCTCTTTTGTAAGCTTGATGAAGTTTACAGCGTATCCAGATACACGCACTGTTAATTGTGGGTAGTTTTCTGGATGAGCCTGAGCGTCTAATAAAGTTTCTCTTGTAAATACGTTTACGTTAAGGTGATGTCCACCTTTTTCAACGTAACCATCTAACATATTAACTAAGTTATCAATTTGTTGTTGATTTACTGCCATGTTAATATACCTCCTATTAATTCTTATTGATTGTCAATGCTTTCCATAATGTTTGGAATATCAGCACATGTTGGACATTCTCCTGCGATTCTGTCAACATCTAAGTCTCCTGCGAAGATTTGGTCTTCTTTACCAAGAGCACCTGGAATGATTGAGAATGTATTTGAGATACCATCTTGAGCATGTCTGAATGGAATCTTTGCTACAGAAGCAAGTGAAGCTAATGCTCCATGTGTGTCACGTCTGTGCATTGGGTTAGCACCTGGTGCCAAAGGTTCTCCTACTTTTCTACCATCTGGTGTGTTACCTGTCTTCTTACCATATACTACGTTTGAAGTAATTGTTAAGATTGACATTGTTGGTACACCGTGACGATATGTGTGATGTTTACGAATCTTATCCATAAATGTTTTAACAACTAATACTGCTAATTCATCTACATCATCATCATCGTTACCATATTTAGGGAAGTCGCCTTCTACTGCGTAATCTACTACTAAACCGTCTTCATCACGAATTGGTGTAACTTTTGCAAATTTAATTGCGCTAAGTGAGTCAGCTACTACTGAAAGACCTGCAATACCTGTTGCAAAGTAACGTTTAACTTCTCTATCGTGAAGAGCCATCTGAATCTTTTCGTAGCAATATTTATCATGCATGTAGTGAATGATATTCAATGTGTTAACATAAAGTTCTGCTAACCATTCCATCATGTCATCAAATTTCTGCCATACATCATTGAAATCAAGAACATCGCCTTCTACTGCGCGGTATCTTGGACCAACCTGTGCTTTTGATTTCTCATCCACACCACCGTTGATTGCGTATAATAAACATTTTGCAAGGTTTGCACGAGCTCCGAAGAACTGCATTTCCTTACCAACTCTCATAGAAGATACACAACATGCGATTGCGTAGTCATCTCCGTGTGTTTCACGCATCATATCATCATTTTCATACTGAATTGAAGATGATTTGATTGACATCTTAGCACAGTATTCTTTAAATGCTTTTGGAAGTCTTGTTGACCAGAGTACTGTTAAGTTTGGTTCTGGTGATGTTCCAAGGTTATCCAATGTGTGTAAGTAACGGAAAGAAGTCTTTGTTACTAATGGACGTCCATCAAGACCAACACCGGCGATTGACTCTGTTACCCATGTTGGATCACCTGAGAACAATGCATTGTATTCTGGTGTACGAGCAAATTTTACAAGACGTAGCTTCATAATGAAGTGGTCAATGTATTCTTGTGCTTGTTCTTCTGTGATAACACCATTTTCCAAATCACGTTGGATATAAATATCAATAAATGTAGAAGTACGTCCAAGGCTCATTGCGGCACCGTTTTGCTCTTTTACAGCTGCAAGGTATCCGAAGTATAACCATTGGATTGCTTCCTGTGCATTTTTAGCCGGTTCAGAAATGTCGTATCCGTAGATTTCACCTAATTTTTGTAATTCACCAAGTGCACGGATTTGTTCTGACAATTCTTCTCGAAGACGAATATTTTCACCAGTCATTCTCTTAAGAGAAGTTGCAAGCTGTTGTTTCTTGTCTTCGATTAATTTTGTTGTTCCGTATAAAGCAACACGGCGGTAGTCACCGATGATACGTCCACGTCCGTATGCATCCGGAAGACCTGTGATAATACCAGACTTTCTGGCAGCTCTCATCTCTGGAGTGTAAGCATCAAACACACCTTGGTTGTGTGTTTTTCTGTATTCAGTAAAGATTTTAACAATCTCAGGATCTACTTCATATCCATTTTCGCTACAAGCATTTTGTGCCATACGGATACCTCCGAATGGTTGCAGAGAACGCTTGAATGGCTTATCTGTCTGGAAACCAACAATTGTTTCCATATCTTTGTTAAGATATCCTGGACCGTGTGATGTAATAGTAGATACAATGTTTGTATCCATATCTAAAACACCGCCTGCTTCACGCTCTTGTTTTGTTAAATCCATTACTTGTGCCCACAATTTTGTAGTTGCTTCTGTAGGACCAACTAAGAACGAATCGTCTCCTTCATATGGTGTATAGTTTTGTTGAATAAAGTCACGTACATTGATAGATGTACGGTTCCAACGGCCCGGTTTAAAACCGTCCCAGTTTGAGTGCCATTTTCTTTCCATGGTATGTCCTCCTCTTTCATGTATATATGTTTTTTGTTTATCATTTTCAACACACATATTATAACTTAGATATTTTTTTAGTGCAATACTTTGGATTGTACTAAATTGAATACAGTATACATATATTATTTTTAAAAATTTAAGAAATTATTCACCCTTTTTTCTGTATTTTGGTGTATAGTGGTCTTATATCCCTAGAAAATAATATATGGAGGATTTATTTATGAAAAGAAGATTATCACTTGTCGCCACAGTTCTCTGCTGCTGTTTAGCTTTTGGGGCTTGTGCGAATAATCAAAACCATACACAAAAAGACCCGTCAGGGACAAGTATTGATAGAGTAAAAACTAAACTGGATGTGCTGAAACCGATTGCCTATAGCAGTGTAAATGGCTTAAGCCTGGAACCAGGTTCATACATTTCTATTATAGGTCGTTACTCAGACGATAGCTACTGGAAAGAAGTGGAGGCCGGAGCAAAAAAAGCCGTTGCAGACTTAAATGCAATGCTTGGCTATAAAGGCGACAAAAAGATTAAGTTAACCTACAGTGCACCAGAAGTACGCGATGATGTGAATGAGCAAGTGAATATTTTAGATGAAGAATTATCCAGAGAACCAATTGCAATTGGTATTGCGGCCATTGATACAACTGCTTGTACAATTCAATTTGACTTGGCTGCTGAAAATAATATTCCAATTATCACATTTGATTCCGGAAGTGATTATCAGCATGTTGCTTCTCATATTGCAACCGATAATATTGCAGCTACACAAACCGCTGCCACTCAATTAGCTTATGCAATTGAAGAAGAAGGGGAAGTTATTGTTTTGGTTCAAGATTCGTTGTCTATGACAGCGAAACAAAGATTACAAGGATTTTTAGATACAATTTCATCTAAATTTCCAAAAGTTACTGTTGCTGAAACATACAAATTCGACCAATTAGACGCCATGCGTGAAGCAATTGCTAATGAAAAGAACGCTGCATTAGCGGAAGGCGAACAGGCCATAAAGGCAGACGACCTTACACAAGACGATGTGATTCAATATCTCATAGAGAAGCATCCTAACTTGAAAGGTATTTATGCAACAAACCTTGACACAACTCAGGCCGTTGCAAAAGTCCTTAAAAAAATGGAAAAAGAAAATTTAAAGTTTGTAGGTTTCGATGGCGGCAACGAGCAAATGAAGCTATTAGAAGACGGAACTTTGGAAGGACTTATTATTCAAAACCCTTACGGAATTGGATATGCAACTGTTGTAGCAGCGGCGAGAGTTTCCCTTGGCCTTGCAAATGAATCCTATGTTAACAGCGGTTACACATGGGTAACAAAAGAAAATATGAACACAAAAGAAATTAAAGGAATGATATATTAGGGAATATGGGGCTTGGACATCCAAGTCCCTTTTTTTGAGCGCCTTTTGGAAGCGTCGGGTCGTGCACCGGAGCCACCGGCGGGGCGCGCACTTTCTATAAATGGGCTTGCAGAGGGCTTCTATACCCATGAATTTGCGATTTACTGGGTATTTGCAGCGCTTCAATCATGTTTTATAGAAAGTGACTCATTAATTTGCCTGTTTTTGAGGTGGTTTTGAAAGGTTTCTGGGTATTTTGGGGTGCGAGTAAGGGCAGGATACCCAGAGGCAGAAACCTTGATTTACAGAAAATATTCTTCCACGATTTTTTCTACCTTTTCTGCACTTAGGGGATTGTCTTTAGTTTCATAAGTTGTAATCAATTGAATTGATGGAATAATTCCACTTGAAATGTAATGTTGAAGTTTGGAACATGCATTTTTACTATATGTAGGGTTATCCATTAAACCGAAGTGTTCCCAATAAAAAATCTCGCCAGTTTTGGGATGGCGTATAGTGAAATCAGGATATATCATAATGCCGTCTAATTCTAAAAGGCACTCATAACGAAAAGGAATTTTATTTTTGAAGAGAAACATATCAATTAACACTTCTGATTTTGAGCGTACCATGTTTCCTGAATATGCTTTATTGTTTAAGTTTTCCGGGTGATTTGTATTTTTATTATAAGGCATAGTCATCCAAGTCTGTAGTTCTTCCGACAATGGGGTTAAACGAGCTTGAAGCAAAGAATGAAAGTCAGGAGAATAAAAAAGTTCTTCTTCCCTTTGACGTGCGTTTTGATCATGGTGGTCTAGATATAAATTGATTGCCTCTTTTTCGCAATTCAAATTTTCTAATTGGAGTAGTACATATTTCTTGTAAGCCAAATCCTCGGCAAGTTTCCGATTCTTTTTGGGGAGATACGTTGTTCCTTGTTTTGTACTATGGTACCACTTTTTCCATTTTCCATTGGATGCGCAAACGAGTTTTCCATCGGGCAATGTTTTCAATTGTGATTGTAATGCATTGATTTGATTGCCTATCTTTTTGTGTTCTTTTACCATTTTTTCATAAATCATAAATTTTTCTCCTTTGAATAATTATAGTTTTTGTCGAACTTTGATGATTGATTTTTTAAGACAAAATTTCCACCCTATGCTATGATGTATATGATACATAAATCAAAAATATGAATATAGGGGGCGTTTTGTATGGGCGAGGTTCGTTACATGATTTCGGAAGCTTCCAAGCGTGTCAATGTGGAAACTCATGTTCTCAGACATTGGGAAGACGAACTGGGACTTGAAATTGGACGTACCGAAATGGGACATCGTTACTATACAGAAGAAGATGTACGGTTATTCACCTGCATTAAGGAACTAAAAGAGCAAGGGATGCTTTTGAAAGAGTTAAAGGAATTAATTCCGGATATGCTAAAGGCGAAAGCAAGATTAAACGAGCGAAAGAGAAACAAAGCAAAAGAGGAAGAAAAACAGCTATCTGAATTACAAATTGCTTTACTGGAAAATAATCAAATATTACAGGAAAACATCACACAATCTGTGATAAGGGAAATGGGATATTTATTCCAAGCCCAAGACCTCCAGGAAGAGGAACGATATAAAAAGCTTGACTATTTGATTCGTCAACAACAATCATATCGCAAAGAGTACGCTAGGTCAACACCATTAAGACAATTAAGAAGAATTTTTGAAGGATAAGGGGATTGCAGCGCAATCCCCTTTGTCTATTTTATAGAAAATGTATAAAAATGTGTTCTTGAAATGTCATCATTTGATATCTAGACATTAAGCATGAAGTTAAGGCATCTGTCTCTGGGTATCCTGCCACTAAGTATCCTGTCCCTGGGTATCGTGCCTCTGGGTATACTGCCCTTACTCGCACCCCAAAATACCCAGAAACCTTCCAAAAGCACTTCAAAAACAGGCAAATTAATGAGTCACTTTCTATAAAACATGATTGAAACGTTGTAAATACCCAGTAAATCGCAAATCCATGGGTATAGAAGCCCTCTGCAAAGTCATTTATAGAAAGTGGGACCGACGGTGACTCCATGTGCACGCCCCGCCGGCTCCGACATGCGCTCCATTGCCTCTATTGTGCCGCAAAAAGGGGATTGCAACGCAATCCCCTTTGTCAACTCTAAAACAATCTTATTCCCTTAAATAATTTGCAAACTTGGTGTACTGTGGTAACCAGGTTAAGTTAATAGTACCAATGGCACCATTTCTTTGTTTTGCAATGATAATCTCCGCCACATTTTTCATTTCTGTGTCTTTGTTATAGTAATCGTCACGATAAATGAACATTACCACATCGGCATCTTGCTCAATGGCTCCAGACTCACGAAGGTCTGACATCATCGGGCGATGGTCCGGACGCTGCTCTACTGCACGGCTAAGCTGTGACAATGCGATAACCGGAACGTTCAGCTCTCTCGCCACTGCTTTCAAAGATCTTGAGATTTCTGAAATTTCCTGTTGTCTTGATTCACTTCTTCCGCCCACGCGGCCTGTCATCAACTGCAAGTAGTCGATGATAATCAAATCAAGTCCATGCTCTAATTTCATCTTACGGCATTTCGAACGCAATTCGGAAATAGAAATACCAGGTGTATCATCAATCATCAATTTGGATTTACCAATGGTTCCTGCACTCTCAATTAATTTCTCCCAGTCAGCATCTTTTAGATTACCGGTTCGAAGAGATTGTGCATCCACCTGTGCTTCCAATGCAAACAGACGGTTTACCAACTGCTCCTTTGACATTTCCAAACTGAAAATGGCAACAGACTTATTTACTTTGAATGCCACATGTTGCGCAATATTAAGTACAAATGCTGTTTTACCCATAGAAGGACGAGCCGCCACCAGAATCAAGTCTGAATTCTGTAATCCTGCTGTCTTGTAATCCAAATCTAAAAATCCGGTTGGAATACCTGTTACGCTTCCTGCGTTCTTAGACGCAAGCTCAATCTTATCAAGGGCGTTCAGTACAACCTGCTTAATCGGAACAAAGTCTCCGGTGTTTCGATTCTGAACCAACTCAAACACTTTCTTTTCCGTTGTCTCCAAAACCACTTCCATCGGTTCTTTTCCGAGATAGCACATGTTTTCAATTTCTTCGTTCAATTTAATCAAACGGCGAAGCATTGCCTTTTCTGCAACGATTTGAGCATAGTACTTTACATTAGCAGAGGTTGGAACCGCCGCAACTAAATCACGCACAAACTCCAAACTGCTAATTTCTGCCGGCACATCCTTTTCTTTCAGACGACTCTGCAAAGTAATTAAGTCCACCGGTTTTCCTTCGTTATAAATCTCCACTATCGCTTCAAAAATCACACCATAGGCTGATTGATAAAAATCTGCTCCAGATATGATTTCAGAAGAGGTCAGAATTGCTTCCTTATCTATCAGCATTGCGCCGATTACTGCTTGTTCTGCTTCGATACTATGTGGCAGTACTCGTTTAATGAGTGCTTCATCCATAGTTTCTGCCTCCTATTCTTCTGTAACAATCACTTTTAATTCTGCAGTTACTTTCTGATGCAATTTCACAGGAACCACATGTGTGCCTAATGTCTTAATTGCATCCTTCAGTTGGATTTTTTTCTTATCAATGTCATGTCCCATCTGTTCTTTTACTGCAACTGCAATTTCCTTTGTAGATACAGAGCCGAAGGTTCTGCCACCTTCGCCAACTTTAATCTTTACTTCTACTTTTCCTGCTTCTACTTTTTTAGCAAGTTCTTTTGCTTCATCTAAAATCTGCTGCGCAACCTTTTCTTCATTTGCTTTTTGCAATTTCAAATCATTCAAATTCTTGCTTGTTGCTTCTAAACCTAACTTCTTTGGTAATACAAAGTTTCTCGCATAACCGTCACTCACGTTTACGATTTGACCCTTTTTACCAAGTGATTTTACATCCTCTAACAAAATAACTTTCATTTCTAAATGTCTCCTTCCGCAATCATCGTATCAAGCGTTTCCTTAAGTGCCTTGATTGCCTCATCCATATCTGTGTGTTGGAACTGTGTTCCGGCGGTATTGATATGGCCACCTCCGCCTAATCTTTCCATAACGATTTGCACATTTACCTCATCAATTGCACGTGCACTCACATAAATTTTTCCATAATATTCTGTTAACACGAAAGATGCCTTGATTCCATTGATATTGAGAAGCTCATTCGCCGCTTGTGCACCGATAATAGTCGGGCTGTCAATGGTCTCATTTTCAAATCGTGCAATGGCATATTCCTGATGATAAATCTCTGCACTGCTGACAATCTTCGCCTTCTCGCGATACCAGTCCAAATCATCACGGAAGACCTTTCTTACATAAGTGATATCTGCACCGCAACGACGCAAAAATGCCGCCGCTTCAAATGTTCTAACACCGGTTCTGCTCACAAAATTGTTGGTGTCAATCATAATGCCCGCATACATACTGTTCGCTTCCATATTGGAAATCTTAACATCATCCGTAATGTATTGTAGCACCTCCGCAACCATTTCACATGCGGAAGATGCATATGGCTCAATATAAGATAACACCGTGTTTTCAATCACATCATTGGACTGTCTATGATGGTCAAATACCACAATCATTTTTGCTTTCTTAAGCAATTCCGGACATTCCGTCATCTCCGGACGATTGGTATCCACTACAACCACCATCGTATTGTCATTCATAATCTCATGCACTTCAGATGACTTCACAAACATATCATCCGGATAGTTCGGACTCTCACAGAACGCATTATAAAACGGGCGCACTGAGGTTGTGATTTCATTTATCACAATATGAGCCTTCTTCTGCATGGACTGGGCTGCACGGTAGATACCAATTGCCGCACCAAATGAATCCACATCCGCGATGCGATGCCCCATAACAATAATCTGGTCCTTGGACATAATAAACTCGCGCAGGGCTTCCGCTTTTACACGTGCCTTCACACGGGTGTTTTTCAATGTCTGTTCTCTCTTACCACCGTAGTATGTGATGTTGCTTCCATTCTTCACAACTGCCTGGTCACCGCCACGTGCTAAGGCAAGGTCAATTGCCACACGGGCATGATTGTAGCTTTGAGCATATGTTTCTGTGGAAAGTCCCATACCAATACTCAAAGTAACCGGTCTTGTATTTCCAATATTGACGCTCTTTGCATCCTCTAAAACAGCAAATTTGCCCTTTACCATTTCCTTGAAATACTTTTGTTTCACAACGAAAAAGTACTTATCCTTTTCCATCTTCTTCACAAGACCATCGAAATTTGCCAAATATTGATTCACCTTTCGATCAATCAAAGCAATCAGAAGTGATTGACGCACTTCCTCCACGCTTTCCATTACTTCTTCATAATTATCGAAATAAATCAGTCCCGACACCAGCTTCTGTTCCTCGTTTTCACGAATGTAGAAGTTCAAATCCGTAATATCTTCAAGCGTAACTGTAACAAAATATTCTTTTCCCTTTGGAAGTCCAAAAATACTCTCTGTGTCATTTAAAGAGTCTACCGGAATCTTTTCTAAAATAGCACGATAGTCCTTATTTCCAAATTGAACCTCCAACAAAACATTCTCTTCACCCTTTGGAAAAACGCTGCGATTCAAATCATGGATATAATTACTCAAATATTTATTTACAACAGAGTCAAATCCAAATATTTCCTCAAATCTCTCGTTTGCCCAAACAACCTTTCCATCATCCATCATAATTGCATGTGGAAATGCAATCTCTTTCAGCAGTGTATTCTGCAAGAAACCGTATTGCTCCGCAATGCCTTTTGGATTGGAAATCACAAGTGTTTTGTTATGAAAATACATAAGCAGCAATACTACAATGTATCCCATGGTAAAGCCGCTCATCACAACGCCGGCCTTTGGCTCTACGAAAAATATCGTAATCGTCATCACAACCATGAAAACCGTCATGACTGCCGGCCATTGCTTTAACCAATTTAATAATTTTTTCATATTATTCTCCGTATCCGTTCGGATTGTTTGATTGCCATCTCCACGAGTCTTCACACATTTCGTCCAGACCACGAACAGCTTCCCATCCGAGTTCTGCCTTTGCTTTTGCAGGGTCTGCGTAGCACATTGCAACATCCCCTGGTCTTCTATCTAAAATCTTATATGGAAGGTCATGTCCACATGCCTTGCTAAACGCTTTCACCATATCAAGAACTGAGTATCCGTTTCCAGTACCAAGATTGTAAACACATACGCCGGCCTTCTCTTCGATTTTCTTTAAAGCCTTCACATGTCCAACAGCAAGGTCAACTACATGGATGTAATCACGTACCCCTGTTCCATCCGGTGTGTCGTAGTCATTTCCAAATACGCCTAAGAATTCACGTTTACCAACTGCAACCTGTGTAATATAAGGCATCAAGTTATTTGGAATACCCTTCGGGTCTTCTCCAATTGTACCACTCTTGTGGGCACCTACTGGATTAAAGTAACGGAGTAATACCACATTCCATTCTGAATCTGCTGTATGGAAATCGGTTAAAATCTGTTCTAGCATAGACTTTGTCCATCCATATGGATTGGTACATTGTCCCTTTGGACATTCTTCTGTGATTGGAATAAATGCAGGGTCACCATACACAGTTGCTGAAGAACTGAAAATAATGTTCTTCACACCTGCGTTGCGCATTGCATTACACAACACCAAAGTACCATTAATGTTGTTATCATAATATTCCATTGGCTTTGCCACAGATTCTCCCACTGCTTTTAATCCAGCAAAATGAATAACTGCAGAAATGTCCTCATTTGCAAAAATGTTTTCCATTGCTTTCGCATCGCGAATATCTGCTTCATAGAATTTTACTTCTTTTCCCACAATATTCTCCACACGTTTTAAAGATTCTTTACTTGAGTTACATAAATTATCTGCTACCACTACATCATATCCTGCATTGATAAGTTCAATACATGTATGACTTCCGATATATCCTGCTCCACCTGTTACTAAAATTGCCATTTCATAATCCTCCTTGTCTAGTTCCATAATCTTTCCGGATATAAGCCAGATTCTTTCAAGTTTTTGATTGCCGCAACAACAACCGGTTTATCTTCCTTGTAGGTTACGCCATACCATCTGTCTGCAGAGGTAAGGACTGCTACTGTTGCTCGGTTGTCTGCTAGCAAATTGCTCACAACCGTTGGTAAATAATATTCACATTTCATTGGATTATTCACAAGATTTTCTTCTAGGAATGAAACAAACCCTTGCTTTACTTCTTGTAGAAAACTTGCCCCAAATCCCCACATATTCATAGAAACAACACTATCTACTGGAAGCGAATGCCATGATGCTCCTTCGTCTTCTGTATAAACAGCTCCATCACCTTTTTTCTCAATATGTGTTCTCTCAACTACACTAACCAATTCATTGTTTTCATTCAGGCTGCAAATCCCTCTGGAAACATGACCATTCTCTGTCAGCGTATTTCCCAATTCATAACCAACCATCGTATAACGATATTTCTCATCATCCTTGTGAGTTGACAAATAATCATATATTTTCTGGAATGCGTCTTTTCCATAATAGTCATCTGCATTAATAACCGCAAATGGTCCGTCAATTACATCAATGGCACTAAGTACCGCATGTGCTGTTCCCCACGGTTTTACTCTGCCTTCCGGCACCGCAAAACCAGCTGGGATATTATGAACATCTTGGAAGACATATTCTACTTCCATTACTTTTTCAATACGCTTTCCTATAGCTTCTTTAAAATCTGCTTCGTTCTCTTTTTTTATAATAAATACAACTTTTTCAAATCCTGCTCTTTTTGCATCAAAAATGGAAAAATCCATAATAATATGACCTTGCTCATCAATCGGGTCAATTTGTTTTAATCCACCATAACGGCTACCCATTCCTGCTGCCATAATCATTAATACTGGTTTACTCATTTGTTTGCCCTCCTAAAATTGCACACTATGATAGACTATTATAGTACATCTAATGGAGAAAGTCAAAAAGAAAGACCAACTATTCTTTCGAATAATTGGTCTTAATTATTAATCTTGTACGTATGGCATTAAAGCGATATGTCTTGCTCTCTTAATTGCTACTGTAAGAGCTCTCTGATGTTTTGCACAGTTTCCTGTGATTCTTCTTGGAAGGATTTTTCCTCTTTCAGAAACATATTTTCTTAATTTAGCCACATCTTTGTAGTCGATT
>JAEIGA010003970.1_pt1 | contig 22972 bp, 36 predicted proteins | sample 9270691 | NCBI WGS metagenome assembly JAEIGA01 (sample SAMN17057246, study PRJNA624740) | gut metagenome | biome: biome; isolation source: fecal sample | host: Bos grunniens | place: China: Xizang | collected 2019 | reverse complement strand
CCAACGTCCACAGAAATTATCGATTTCCATGGTTTTTTTGGAATAATCAAGGAAACTATCGATAAACAGCGGAAAACCGCTGAAAAGTGGCATTTTTTCTCTCAGAACATGAGAGAGGGGACAATATAAGGCATTGAGAGTGAATGAAATGAAAGAAATGCAGATAATATATCTCAATCCTGATGAAATAGTGCCTTATGAGAACAATCCGAGGCACAATGACGATGCTGTTGAGGCACTTTCGGCATCGATCAGAGAGTATGGATTCAAAGTGCCGATCATCATCGATAAAAACAACGTAATTGTCGCAGGACACACAAGGTTGAAAGCGTCAAAGGCTCTTGGTCTGAAAAAAGTGCCTTGCATCAGGGCAGACGATTTGGACGAGGAACAAGTCAGGGCATTCAGGATCGCAGACAACCGGATCGGAGAAATCGCTACATGGGATCAGGAAAAACTTGAGATCGAACTGGAAGAAATCGATATCGACATGTCTGAATTTGGTCTTGATATAGATTTCAGTGATGAAGAAATCGACAATGTTGAGGATGACGGATGGTATGGAGATGAAAGGCTCAGGACAGACAAGGCATATCATCTTGATGTGATGAACCACAACAATCTGACGGATGACTTTTGGCAGATGCCGATCATCAGGGACAATCATTTCATTCCTGACGATTTCATCGGATTCAATTATGCCAAAACGAACAAGTCGAAAGAGGTCGGTGTTCACTTTTACATTGATGATTATCAGTTTGAGAGAGTTTGGACATATCCTGACAAATATCTTGAGGTGCTTGAGCAATATCAGTGCATCATCAGTCCTGACTTTTCGATATACAGTGACATGCCGATGCCGATGAAGATATGGAACACATATCGGAACAGATGGATCGGAGCATATTATCAGGCACAGGGACTCAATGTGATTCCAAATCTGAATTGGGACACAGAGGACACATATGAATTCTGTTTCAGAGGGATTCCGAAAGGGAGCATCATTGCGAGGTCAACGATATCCATGAAAAGCGGAAACCATGTGATCACAGGACAGCCTCTGAAAGACATATGGATCAACGGAATGAAAGAGGCAATCAGGCAAATCGAGCCTGAGGCAATCCTCCTTTATGGAGGCAGAATCGATTTTGATTTTGGAGACATTCCGGTCATAGAGATCAACAACAAGGTATTGGACAAATGGCAACAGGAGGAATAAAATGGGCAATGGAAAATCATCCAGTGCAGGAGGTGCAGGAGGCACTGGTGGCACTGGTGGAGGTCTTGGAGGACTGATGGGTGCATACACTGGTGCAGGAGGCGGCATGGGAGCAGGGACTGGTCAGATTGGCTCTCAGATCAGTCTTGCACCATTCCAAACAGTCGGAGATTATGACGGAGGAGGAAATCCTGATTTGATCAAATATCAAGGACAGACGGATGACAAGACTGCAAACTTTCTTGCAAAAACTGACAAGACATTTGATTTACAGCAATATCAACAGCAGACAAATGATCCATGGGCATTTTATGACAATCCGATGCAGAAACTTGTTTCAAGCATGGGTCTGAATGCTCCACCGACAGTATTGTCTGAGTCTGATTTCAGAAAGTATGTTGCACAGACTGGAGCAACAGTGCTTTGGAGAGGATGGAGTGGTCAGAATGCGGTTGACAGATTTAAGCAGTCACCAAACACTCACATTGGAAACGGAATCAATGGTGATGGAATTTATCTTGCTCCTGACAAGGGGACAGCAAAAGGATACGGATGGACAGGGACAAAGATGGCTCTTTCTCCACAGGCAAGAGTTATCAGTGTTGACAAGGTAAATGCTGAAATTGCAAAAGCGAGTCCAAAACTCCAAAGGTCTTTAAGAAAGGCAGGAGGCTATGGAGCAGGAGGAACAAGAACATACGGATCAAATGATGGACAGGCTCAGATGGCACTCAAGATGGGTTACAATGTAATCGATGCAGGATGGGCAGTCATTCCGCTGACAAGAGATGCGGTTGTTATCAGTGATAAAAATGCATGGTAAGGAGAATGGTCATGGCAAATGAAAAAGCATATTTGAAAAATCTTTTACTGGATTGGGAAAACGAACTGAAATATTGCGAGTCGATCCTGAAAGATGACAAGGTCGATGAGGACATGAAAAAATTTGCGAGAAACAGGATCAAAGAGGCAAAGGCACAGATCGAGAAAATCGCAAAAGACAACAAAGTCGAATAGGAGCATCCGAAAGGGTGCTTTTTTAGTGCCATAACAATGAGATAAAAGGAGAGAGACATGGCAGAGAAAAAGAAAAAGAGTTTGCAGGAGCAAGCACTGGAGATCATCAAGATCGCAGAGGAATCAGGTGTCCAGTCGAATTTCTTTTTCCTCACAACATTCAAGAGATATCAGGTTCAGTTGAACATCCTGACGGAATTGGAAAAGACAATGAAAGAGGATGGACTGCTTGTGTCAAAGGAGTATGTGAAAGGGAGAAAAAATTTGTACTCCAATCCTGCTGTCAGTGAGTATAACCGGACAACAGATTCCGCAAACAAGACTGTTTCAACATTGATGAAAATCATCAAGAATTTCAATGTTGATGAAGCGAAAGAGGAGACAGATCCTCTGATGGATGTGATCAATGGTGTCTGAGGCATATGAGTTTTGCAAGAGAGCGATCAGGAGAAAAACTACACCAAAGTATGTCAAGATCCAAATGAGAGAATTCATGCGGATTCATCAGGGGAAGAACAAGAAATATAAAATCAGCGAGAAGAAACTGAAACAAGTTGAGAACATACTCAAGATCCTGAACATGCCGAAAGGCTTGAAAGCAGGACAATCACTGTATGAATGCACCACTGGATATCAGTGGCTTTTTTATACGGCAATTCTGTGTACAGTGTATCGAGACAATGAGGATAAAAGACGCTATGAAACTGGAGTCTTGGAGATATGCAGGAAGAATTTCAAAACGTATACGATTGCAACGATATTCATCCTGCTGTTCCTGACAGAGCCAATGTTCTCAAAGTTTTATTCCGTTGCTCCTGATGGGTCACTATCGAGGGAGATCAGAGAGGCTATTGCAGAAACGATCAGATCATCTCCATTGGTGTATGAGTGGAAAGATTCAAAGCGGTTCAAGATCCTGAGGGATTACATCCTATTCAATCCCACTCAGGTGAAATACATGCCTCTGTCCTTTTCAACAAGCAGAATGGACGGCAAACTGCCAAATGCGTTTTGTGCGGATGAGGTCGGAGCATTGCCGACATCATATCCAATCGATGCAATGCGGTCAGGGCAGTTGAACATCCTGAACAAACTTGGGTTTGTGATCAGCACCAAATATCCGACAATCGACAATCCGTTTGAGGATGAGGTCGCATACTCAAAGAAAGTGTTGGACGGACTGGAAAAGGATGAAACAAGGTTCTCACTGCTTTATGAACCGGACAAAACTGTCGGATGGGAAAAGGATGATTTGATTCTGCAACAGTCGAATCCTGTTGCCTTGGAGATTCCTGAGATTTGGGAGGATCTGCTCAAGAAAAGAGCATATGCAATCGCAGTGGAATCGGCAAGAGAGAATTTTGTCACAAAACACTGCAACATCATCTATCAGGGAGTCGGAACAGAGACATTCATCGATGTCAAGGATGTTCAGGAATGCAGAGCATCGCACATAGACTGGAATGGCAGAGTTGTTTATATCGGTCTTGATTTGTCGGAAACCAATGACAACACATCGGTGTCCATGACATCAGTCGATGATGAAAACAACATCCTTGCAGATTCTTTTGCATTCATTCCTGAGGGGAGAATCGATGAGAAGATGTCATTTGAAAAGGTCAATTATCGTGAACTGCTGAAAACAGGAAAAGTGATCGCATGTGGAGATAAGGTCATCGATTATGCAGTTGTCGAGGATTTCATTCTGAGCATCGAGGACAGATTCGGAGTGCAGATTCAGGCAATTGGATATGACAGATGGAATGCTCTATCAACAGCACAGAAACTTGAGAGGGCAGGACACAATTTGGTGGAGATCAGACAGCACTCATCGGTGTTGCATCCTCCAACGAAACTCCTGAAAGAGAAAATACTCAGTCATGAGTTTGAATATGAAAAGAACAATTTATTGGAAATAAACTTTCAGAATGCAAGATGTGTCTATGACACAAACAAAAATCAGTATGTGAACAAGAAAAAATCAAAGGGCAAGGTTGACATGGTGGTCAGTCTGATCAATTCAGTTTATCTGCTCCAACAGGATTATTTCCTGAACCAAACTGATTTCACAGTGCAAGTGTTATAGGAAAGGAGAACAAGATGGGATTTTGGTCTTGGCTCATAGACGATGAGCAGACAAGAGATGAGCCTGAAACCACAGCAGTCACACCAGTCGCACCAGTCACTCCTCCAGTGAGTGATGTATTACTGCAAGCACTGCTAAATGGAGAAAAGATCACAAGGGAAAAGGCACTCACTCTCCCTGCCGTCAGCGGAGCAGTCGATTTCATCAGCAACAGTGTAGCCTCGATGCCGATCAAACTCTATAAATACAAGCAAGGAAAAGTCGAGGAGCAAGAGGGAGACATCAGGACAAAACTCCTGAATGGTGATTCCGGTGACACACTGGATGCATTCCAAATGAAAAAGGCAATGGTCGAGGATTATCTGCTTGGAAAAGGCGGCTATTGCTATATCGAGAAAGATCGGAATGATGTGATCGCACTGAGATATGTCGAGGAGCGTTATATCTCGATTCTCAAGAACTTTCAGCCGATATTCAAGGATTATGTCATTCTTGTTGAGGGCAATGAATACAAGCCATATGAATTCATCAAACTCCTGAGGAATACGAAAGACGGAGCAAGCGGTGTTGGAGTCACTGTCGAGGTGTCAAAGGCTCTTGAGACAGCATACAACACTCTGCTATACCAGTTGAATCTTGTCAAGAGCGGAGGAAACAAGAAAGGATTCCTGAAATCCAAGAACAAACTTGGTCAGGCAGAAATCGATGTTCTGAAAAAGGCATGGAGGAAACTGTATAACAATTCCGAGGAGAATGTTGTTGTCCTGAATAACGGACTCGAATTCCAAGAGGCATCCAATTCCTCAGTGGAGAATCAGATCAATGAATCCAAGAAAACTCTGATGGATGAAATCAATGGTCTGTTCCATATATCCGATGATTTTGACAAGACATTCAAGATGGCAATATATCCGATTGTCAAGGCATTTGAAACTGCTCTGAACAGGGATCTGCTCCTTGAGAAAGAGAAGAAAAACTATTTCTTTGAACTGGATGTCAAGGAGATAGTAAGGGCATCACTTTCGGAGAGATATCAGGCATATCGGACGGCAAAGGAAACCGGATTCATGACTCTCAATGAGATCAGGAAGATGGAGAACATGAATTATATCGAGGGACTGGATGTGGTCAATGTCGGTTTGGGTGCTGTTCTGTATGACATCAACACGCATACATATTACACACCAAACACAGATGAACAGACTGCCCTTGATGGCTATGCAGTGGATGCAAATGCTGAGAATGAGGAGAATGTTCTTGGGAACATTCAGGAAAACATGGAGGGAAACATCGAGGGCAATCTTGAATCGGAGAACTTTGATGGTGAGACTCTTGATGGAGGTGTGGAGGACTCTGACACAGAGATCGATGATCTGCTTGATCAGTTGGAAAAAGAACTGGTCGGAGAGGAGGAGTAAATGCCACAGTACAAGAATAAATATTATGATCCTGTCAAGGCTCATGAATATTATGAGGCTCACAAAAAACTCAAGGGTAGAAAATCGACAGCGGAACTGAATGAGAAAGGCAAAGCCGCATCAAAGTATGTCAAGGACAAACTGAACAAAAAGAAAAAGGCTGAGATCGAAAAACACAAGGCACAGATCAAGAAACAGATCGATGCCATCAGAGAAAAGTACAAGAAACTGTCTCCCAAAGAGCGGAAAAAGCGGAAAAAGGAGATACAGAAAGCAATCCAAAAGTTGCGAGACATCAACAAGAAAAATACAGAGGCTATCAAAAAAGCATATGACAATCTGTATGTCAGCGAACTGCAAAAGATGAAAGCGGATTCATCGATGACAAAGGCAGGAGACAAGGCAAAGCAACAAGCAGAAAGCGAGAAGTATGCCAAAGAGATTCAGGCAAAGATCGACACACATAATGCAGAAATGGTGTCCAAAATCGAGCAGATCAGAAAAGAATTCAATGATCTGTCCAGTGCGAACAAGAAAAAACTCAGGAAAGAGTACAAACGGAGGCTCGACAAGTTAAAGGAAGAACACAAACAAGCAATTGAGGCAATCCTTAATCCTGATCAGCAGAGATACAACGATTCACATGACGCAAAGACAGGACAGTTTGCATCGAAAGCAGGATCAGGATCAGGAGGTGTAGGGTATTCGGATCTGTCGGATCAAGAACGCTCTGCTATAAAAAATTACACAGGACTTGGGTATAAAGATATTAGGAATCCAAACACAAAAAATCAAAAAGCAATCGAGGAAAGAGAAACAATCGAAAAGATGATCGGAAGATCACCAAAATTCAAAGGTCAGATTTATAGAGGCATTGGACTTGATCCCAAAAACGGAGAGGCTTTTGTAAATCAATTGGTCAATGGTGCAAAGATCGACATGAAAGGCATCTCATCTTGGTCTGCCGACAAAGGTGTTGCAACAAGATTTTCAAAAAAAGGGCAATTTCAAATAATCTTTGAATGCAAGAACAGGTCAGGTGTTGACATCAGCGAGATATCTCAGTTAAAGCATGAGAAAGAAGTGATTTGCAGTAGCAAAACAAAATACATCATTAAAGATGTCAAGAAAAATTCAGGTGTTATATCAGTAATGTTGGAGGAGGAATGATGAGCAGTATGACGATTGAGGACAGATGGGAGATTGACGGACTGCCGACAATCACACCACCGGATGAAGCACCAAAAGAGGAGGAGGTGACGGAATGAGGATTTGCCTGAGGGCAGACAGTGTGGTCATTGATGGATATGTGAACGCTGTCGAGAGAAATTCGAAGCCGCTCAGATCAAGGATAGGAAAGTTTGTTGAACGCATCTGCAAGGGTGCGTTTTCTGATGCCTTGAAGCGGAATGACGATGTTCATGTTCTCCTGAACCATGACTGGTCAAAGGATCTTGGTTCGACAAAGCAAGGGAATCTTGAACTGGTAGAGGACAACATCGGACTCCATGCGAGAGCGGTCATCACAGATGCGGAAGTCATCGAAAAGGCAAGGAATGGAGAACTGGTCGGATGGTCTTTCGGATTTCAAGACAACGATGTTGACAAGGATATCGACAATGACACAGGACTGCCTCTGAGAAAGGTCAGGAGCATGGATTTGCGAGAGGTATCTATCTTAGACAGATCAAAGCATCCTGCATATGAGGGGACACTCATCATGGCAAGGTCTGATGAGGATGTGCAGTATCTTGGAGAGCCATTCATCGATGAGGAATCCATCAGCATCCGAGAGGAAACAGTCGATAAAGAAAGAGCCAATGATGGCTCAGATGAAACACAGCCACAACAGGATGAACATCCTGAGGCAATAGAACCTATTGATTACTCAATATATGAGTCGATGATTGCTGAGATGAAAGGAGTATGAAAGCATGAAAGAACTTATTGAGAAAAAGAATGATCTCATCGTAAGAGCAGAGGATGTTCTCAATGTTGCAAAGGCAGAAAAAAGAGAACTGACCGAGGATGAGGCGGCAGAACTTGCCGAAATCAGAGACATGGTCAGAAAGATCATTGAGACACTGAAACTGGATGAGGATTTCAGAGAGATGGAAAAGATGGAGGTCAAGGAGGATGACACTCCAAAAGAGGAGGAGGAAATCGAAGTGACAGAGGAACAGAGAGCAATGGCTGTGGAACAGCAGGAAAGAGAAGCGTTTGAGAACTATCTCAGAGGCATGGTAATTCATGAGAGAGCAGGGGAACTGACTCCTGCAACATCAGGATCAGGCATCGGTCTTGGAGGAGCATTAATCCCTGAGACAATCGTGAACTATATCATCAAAAAGGTGTATGACATCTGTCCGATCCTTGACAAGAGTCAGAAATTCAATGTCAAGGGGACACTGGATGTTCCGTACTATCCTGCCGATTCACAGAAAATCAATGTTACATATCAGACTGAATTTCAGCAGATGGCATCCTCATCCGGTTCGTTTGACACTGTCAGCCTGACTGGATTCCTTGCAGGAGCATTGACCAAGGTCAGCAGATCTCTGATCAACAATGTTGATTTTGACATTGTCGGATTTGTTGTTGATGAGATGGCATATGCAATCAAGAGATTCATCGAGCATGAACTGCTTGTCGGAACATCAGGCAAGGTCACAGGACTGTCTACTCTGACAAACAAGATCACCACTGCATCTCAGTCTGCAATCACAGCAGAGGAAGTTGTCAAACTGCATGACGCAGTCAAGGATGAATTTCAGCAGAATGCAGTATGGATCATGAGTCCTGCAACGAGGACTGCCCTGAGACTGCTCAAGTCACAGACAGGATATTTCCTCCTGAATGATGACATCAGCACTCCATTCGGCACAAGCCTCCTTGGAAAGCCTGTGTTCGTATCTGACAACATGCCTGACATCGGAGCAGGAAAGAATGTCATCTTCTATGGTGACATGAGAGGTCTTGGAACTAAATTCAACGAGGAAATCAACATCGAGATCCTCAGAGAGAGATATGCGGATGAACACGCAGTTGGAGTGATCGGTTGGTTTGAATTCGATGCAAAGGTCATCGATGAACAGCAGATTGCAGTCATGAAAATGGCAGGGACTCCTGCCTCTGAATAAGGAGGCAATCCATGTATAGAGCATTAGTCTCTTTTAGTGGACTGATCTCCATGGCACAGGATGAAGTGAGAGAAATCTCAGACAAGGAAATTGCAAAGGATCTCCTCAATGCAAGATACATTGAGGAGGTCACTCCTGATGAACCAAAGCCAATAAAAAAGTCCACAAAGAAAAAGAAAAAAGCAACAAAGGAAAGCAATTCCTGATAGGGAGGTGATTCCTTTGAACAACATCAACAAGGTCAGTGATATCACAGTGCAGGATGTGACAGAATATCTGAGACTGCCTGAGGTCACTGCATCTGATCAGGCACTGCTCAACAGCCTGATTGGAATTGCTAAGGAATATATTAAGAATTACACAGGCAGAGATGATTTAGACGAATTCCAAGATTTTGTCATTGTGGTGTTTGTGCTTGTTCAGGACATGTGGGACAACAGAGCCATGTATGTGGACAAGTCAAACCTGAACAATGTGATCGAGGCAATACTTGGGATGCATTCCGTCAATTTACTGCCGTCAGGAGAGTCGGATGATTAACGCAGGGAAATACAATCACAGGATTGCTATCCATCAGACAGAGATCATCAAGGATGCTCAGGGATTCCAAAAGAGGAGTCTGATCAATCCACCGATTCTCGAACCATATGCACACATCAAAACCACAAGAGGCATGACGATCATTGCCAATGACTCAAGTTTTGAGAAAGCCTATACCAATTTCACAATCAGATATCCGGTCACAGAGATCACAAGGGACATGCGGATCATGTTCAGGGGCAAGGAGTATTCCATCGAGTATCTGAACAACATTGATGAGGCAAATGTGGAACTTGAGATTCAGGCAAAGGAGGTCACACACTAATGGCAAGATTTGAACTGGAACTGCCAACAGCGATCATGAAAGATTTTGAAAAAATCCATGGTGATGCAGACAGGATCTTTGGAGAGATGACAAAGGCAGGAGCAGAGGTTGCGATGAATAACATCAAAAACAATGCTCCAAGCGGAGTCAGAAATTCTGAGATGATGGGGAACTTGAAAATGACAAGGACATACAAGACTCCATCGGATGACGGAATCAACACAAAGGTCGGATTCTTTGGATATTTTCAGAATGACAATGGGGAGATCATTCCTGCTCCTCTTGTCGCAAATGTGTTTGAGTATGGCAGGAGCAATCTGCCGTTTCCTAAACATCCTTTTGTGAGAAGATCATTCAACAAAGGACAGATTGAAGCGGCTATGCTCAAGGCTCAAAAATCTCTGTCAGGAGGTCTGTTGGATGAATGAGTTGATTGAAACCATACTGGCAAATCTCGTTGTTGACGGAGAGCCTGTTGAGGTTGCATATATGCATTACATGGGACATGGAGAGCCTTATGTGGTGTATATGCAGATGGATGCGGATGGAGTGCTGAGAGGTGATGATGATCTGATCGGTTATGCGGATTATTATGATTTCGATGTATATTCCAAAGGCAATTTCAATCCAATTGTTGAGCAAATCAAGAGCATACTAAAAGAGAATGGATTTGTGTGGATTCCGTCAAGGTCGAGTCCTGACTTGTATGAGACTGACACCGGATATCATCACAAAACATTGAATTTTGCATATTATAGGGAGGAAGAATAATGGCAAAAATCGGATTACAGAATTTCCTGTTTGGTATTCTGACTGAGGCATCGGATGGGACTGCGACATATGGCACAGCAACAAAGCCTGCCAAAGCGATCTCATGCAATGTTTCGATTTCAAACAACGATGCCAAACTGGATGCAGATGATGCAGTCGCAGAAACAGACACATCATTCCAGTCAGGGACTGTCACTCTTGGAATTGATGACGAGGATCTGACTGTAATGGCTACACTGCTCGGTCATGAGATCGCCGATGGTGAGATCATCAGAAATGCAAACGATGTTGCACCATATGTTGGTCTTGGAAGAATCGTGACAAAGTTGGTCGGTGGTGTTCACAAGTACAAGGTCGAATTCATCCACAAGGTCAAGTTTGCAGAGCCATCACAGGAAGATACCACAAAGGCATCTGATGGAATCGAGTTTGGAACATCTGAACTTGAGGGACAGATCGCAACACTGGCAAATGGAGACTGGTCAAAGGCACAGACATTTGATACCATGGCTGAGGCAAAGACATATCTGACAGGGCTGTTCGGTGGCTCTGCGTCAGAATAGAAAAGACATAAGGGGAGAGGTAAATGCCTCTCCCTGTTTTGTTGATTTTATTGAATTGGAGGAAATGAAATGAAAGATTTTGAGAGTGAAATTCAATACAATGGAGAAAAATATCGGTTGGTGTTCAATCTGAATGTCATGGAACAGATTCAGCAGGAATACGGAACAATCGAAAAGTGGGGAGAGTTGACTGACGGAGAATCAGGAGAGCCTGATGCAAAGGCAATCATCTTTGGATTCAGGGAGATGCTGAATGAGGGCATCGACATCGACAATGAGGACAATGGGGAAGATCGCCCATTCCTCTCCTTGAAAAAGGTTGGTAGGATCATTACAGAAATCGGTCTTGTTTCTGCCGCTGAAACCATGAATGAAACAGTCATCGAATCCACAAAGAGTGATGAAAAAAACTTGTAATTCCGGACATCACTGATGATCCTGAGCCAATTGACTTTGGATGGTTCTATTTTATCGGAAAGACAAAACTGAACATGTCATTCAAGGAAACAGGGAGATTGACTCTCAGGATGTTCGGAAGATTTTATCAATATTACAAAGATGATTTTGGCATTGAAATGAGATTGTGGCAAGGTCATCAGACATATGCTGATGCTCATAAAAAAGCACAGCAGGATGAAGAATGGTTTTAAGGAGGACAACAGATGTCCGGTTTTGGTGGTGCAGTCAAACTCACTGGAGAATCAGAATATAAGAGAGCCTTGAAAGAGATCACGATGAGTCTCAAAGAGGTGTCTGCTGAGATGAAAGTTGTTACTGCCACATTTGGCAAGAACAATTCATCCGTCACAGCATTGACTGCCAAACAAATGGCTCTCACTGCTCAATTCAGGGAACAGACAAAGAAACTGAATCTGCTCCAAGATGAGTATGACAATATGAGCAGTGAATACGATGTGCAGAAAAAGAAACATCAGGCACTGGTCGATTCTTATGATAAGGAGAAAGACAAACTTGAGCAGATCGGCAAAGAATTAGGAACTGACTCTGAGGAATACAAGGCACAGCAGAAAGTTGTCGATGCCCTTGAGAAAGAGGTACGACAGTCAACAGCGGCTCAGGATGCAAATGAAGCATCCATGTCAAAGATGAGAGTCGAGATCTCAAAAGCAACAGCAGAGGTCAATAAGACGGCAAGAGAAATCGGTGAACTTGAGGATGAACTGGAACAGGCAAGGCTTGCAGAGAGCAAAACGGCAACAGAGTCTGAGAAACTTGCGACAACGATCTCAAGTCAGGAGAGGGATGTTGCTCTCCTGAAAGCCGCATACAAGGATGCTGTCCTCCAGTATGGGCAGACATCGTCAGAAGCGAAAACGCTTGCAAAACAAATCGAGACATTATCATCTGATCTAAGTGAAAACAAGAGCAGAATGGCAGAGGTTGATCATGCGGCTGACGCACTGGACAAATCACTTGACGATGTAGGCGAAAGTGCTGAAAACGCATCCGATGGATTCACAACATTCAAGGCAACTATGGCAAATGTCATTGCTCAGGGAATCCAAAAGGTGACAAGTGCGATCACAGGGCAGATGGATGCGGCAATTTCAAGAGTTGACACGATCCATGGGTTTGAAAAAACCATGAAAGCCTTGGGTTTTACCGAGGAAGATGTGGCAAAATCCATGGACAAACTCAAAGACGGCATCGATGGTCTGCCGACAACACTGCCTCAGGTGGTATCAATGCAACAGCAGTATACTGCATTGACCAATGATGTTGACAAGGCAACAGCGTTGACTCTTGCACTGAATGATGCGACAGTTGCAAGCGGAAAAGGTCAGGAGGAGGCGGCAAGAGCGGCAGAACACTGGTATTCAATGCTTGCGTCAGGAAAGCCTGAACTGGAGAACTGGAAAGAGGCAAATGCAATCATGCCTGCTCAGATGAAACAGTTGGCACAGAGCATTTTGGGGACATCTGCGACATCTCAGGATCTGTTCAAAGCATGGCAGTCCGGTAAGGTGTCCACAGAGGAAATCATGGATGCTCTGATCCAACTTGACACCAAAGGCGGCAAAGGTGTTGCCTCTTTTGCAAAGCAAGCAAAAGATGGTAGCAGTGGAATCAACACATCCATGACCAATATCAAGACAGCGATCACAAATGGAATTGCTCAGGTGATTGAGGAGGTCGGATATGACAACATTGTTGCCATGTTTGAGGCAATCAAGTCAGGCATCAAGGCAATCATTCCTGCGATGGTAAGATTCACAAAGGCAGTCATGGAGGTCATGAATTTTGTCAAGGACAACAGCAGTGCAATTATCGCAACAATCACAGGAATCACAGCGGCAATGGTCACATTGTTAATTGTTGGTGGAGGAATCCCTAAGATGGTTGCGGCAATGAAAGCGTGGGCATTAGGGTTGAAAATCGTCAAGGTTGCTCAATTAGGTCTTAATGCTGTCATGGCGGCGAATCCGATTGGACTGATTGTGGCGGCAATTGTCGGTCTTGTGGCGGCATTTGTAATCCTGTGGAAGAAATCTGAAACATTCAGGAACTTTTGGAAAGCGTTATGGGAAACCATCAAGAAAGCCGCAAGCATTGCAAAAGCACACATTGTTGGTCAGTTTAATGTATTGGTGTCAGCATTCAATGCATTGAAAGATGTTGCGGTTCGGATTGCGACAACAATTGCAAGTGCATGGAACTGGATTGTTACTAAAACAACAGCATTAAAGAATTATGTTGTTGCCGCTTTTGAAAGTCTAAGAACAGGGATTGTCAACAAGATCACATCTGCGAGAAACAGCGTCAGGACTGTTTTCGAGAGCATAAGGTCAACTATCGCATCAAAAATAAGCAGTGCGAAATCAGCAATATCTGATGCGGTTGAGAAAATCAAGGGATATTTAAGTTTTTCAGGACTCGCAAAAAAGGTCGGCAAAGCCTTTAATGAGATCAAAGAAAAAATCACATCTCCTATCAACAGTGCAAAAGAGACAGTCAGCAATGCAGTAAAGAAACTGTCAGGATTTTTCCCAATAAGCATCGGCAAGGTTTTCAGTGGATTAAAGATTCCACATTTTAAGTTGCTGAGTAAAGGAAAAGCACCATTTGGAATATTGGGCAAGGGATCTCTCCCAAAATGGGATGTTGACTGGTATGCCAAAGGTGGTGTTATCAATCAGCCGAGTCTGATCGGAGCAGGAGAAGATGGAGCGGAGGCAGTTGTTCCACTGGAGAAAAATACGAAATGGATCAAGCGTGTAGCGGATTCCATGAGAACTGAACTGCTTGGGAACAGGCAAAGCATTTCAGCCAACACTGTTCAGGCACTCGATTATGATCTGACTGTCGATGCGTTCAAGGAGGCACTGGCAGACATGGAGATCATCCTTGATGATGAAAAGGCAGGGAGATTTGTAGAAAAGACTGTCACAAGGTTGGTATATGCATAGGAGGAGGCAATGAAGAAAAACAGAGTAGTGATAAATGGTGTCAGATCTGATCTGATCGATGGTCTGCTGATTCAGGAATTGCCTCATGTGATCAAGCCACAGATGCGAACACAGATCGATGAGATCGATGGTCGGAGCGGTTCAATCGTCACACAGTTGGGGTATTCCGCATATGAAAAGGAAATGACCATCGGACTGTATGGAGATTATGACATCGATCAGGTGATCAGGTATTTCAATTCAGAGGGGACAGTTATCTTTTCTAATGAACCGGACAAAGTGTACCAATACCAAATTCTGAAAGAGATCAATTTTGCAAGGTTGCTTAGGTTCAAAACTGCAACAGTCACATTCTATGTTCAGCCATTCAAACATTCAGCAGTGGAGACAGAGCAGACATTCACAGAGTCACCATTCACGATCATCAACAGCGGCAACATTGCATCAAAGCCTGTGGTCACAATCACAGGGAAAGGGACTGTCAATTTGTCACTTAATGGAGTTGAGATTCTGTCAATTGTTTTGTCAGCAGGAATATTGGAAAAAAGTATTATTATTGATGCTGAGGCAATGGAGGCATATTGGGAGGACACGCTCCTTAATAGAAAGGTGACAGGGGACTATGATGATCTGACTTTCAAAGTGGGAGAGAATGTTCTTTCATTGTCAGGAGGGACTGTCACAGAGGTCAAGATCGACAACTATTCAAGATGGATATAGGAGGCAGAAATGAGGACAAGTTTCAACATGGATGAGACAAATATCACAATGGTCAAAGGGGACACGCTCTCTTTTGGAATTGAGATTGATGGTCTTGATGGGCAGGATCTTGAGTCTGCCTATTTCACATGCAAGGCTGTTCCAACATCGGAGGATTCTATTTTCCAAAAGAGCCTTGGAGATGGGATCACCAACAATGAAGATGGGACATATACAGTGAGAGTTGCTCCTGAGGACACAGAGGATGTCACAGCAGGGGCATATTATTATGATTGTCAGATAGGAGTCAATGGGGATGTGTTCACGATCCTGCTTGGTCTGCTGACGATCCTGCAAGATGTAACAGATTAAGGAGGGCAACAATGGCGAGAATACCAAGTTGGATCAAGGTGTTAATGCTCAAGGGAGAAAAGGGAGATAAAGGTGACAAAGGAGACAAAGGTGATCATGCAACGATCACATCCACACCAATTGACAATGGGCATGAAATAACCTTTTCATATCCTGATGGGGAAACAACATCTGTTGATGTATACAATGCGACATCAGGGGATTATTCCCAATTAACAAACAAGCCAACAATAAATGGAAACACAGTCACAGGGGCAATGACAGGTGGAGATCTTGGACTTGTAAATGCTAACGCATTGAAATCTTACTCATTTTATTCAGCCGTACAAGCAGACACATTGTATTTTTATCCGGGGCAAACAATAATTAGTTTTGTGTCGGATTTAGTTGGAGCAGATGACACTATTTTATGTTTTGGTGGATTCAGATGCACAAATCATGATCTGCAGGTGTATTCATTTTATATTGATACACCAACAAGTCTTTCCGTTAGCGTGTGGAATCCAACAAATGAAGTCATATCCATTCCTAAAAATAATATTTGGGCTCAGGCATTAGTCCTTAAAGCGTTGTTTCAGTAATAATGAGGATTGAAAATGATCAAGGTTTTTTCTGCAACAGACAAAACATTCACATCCAATGGGGATGTGGTGATCAAACCATTGAAAGCAGTTGTTCATAAACAGGACAATGCGGATTATTATCTCGATTTGGAATGCGGTTTGCAGTATTCCGGTTGGATGGTCGAGGGCAATATTATTGTTGCCGATACTCCTCAAGGGGAACAGCCATTCAGGATAACCAATCCGCAAAAGGACAAGACAAAGATAACTGTCAAGGCATGGCATGTTTTCTTTGATTCAAAGAATTACTTGATTGAGGATTCATATGTGGTAACAAAGAACTGCGGTGATGCTCTGCATCATCTGAATTCTGCAACAAATCCTCAAAGCGAGTTTACTGTCGGATCAAACATCACCAAAATCGATTCATATCGTTGCGTGAGGGAGTCACTTTACACTGCATTCATGACAGTGCTTGAGAGATGGGGTGGTCATCTTGTCAGGAACAAATTCAATGTTCAGATATTGTCGGCAATTGGTCAGGACAGCGGCATCACTATCCAGTACAAGAAGAATCTGAAAGAAATCACTGTCTCGGAAAATTGGGATAATGTAGTCACTAAGATCCTGCCTGTCGGCAAAGATGGGATTCTCCTGAATGGAGTCAATCCATCGGAAAGCATCTATATTGTTTCATCGACACAGTATTCGATTCCATACACAAAGGCAGTATCATTTGAGCAAGACATCGAACAGGAGGAGGGACAGTCAGAGGAGGCATATCATACACTGCTTGTCAATGATCTGAGATCACAGGCAACAGCGTATTTGGCTAAAAATTGTGTGCCTCAGGTCAATTATACTCTCAATGCTCACATTGATCGGATCATCGACATTGGAGATACCATCAGAGTCAACGATGAAAGGCTTGGGATAAATCTCATGACGGATGTCATCTCCTATGAGTGGGACTGTCTGACTCACAGATACACACAAGTGGAGTTTGGCAATTTCAGAAAGACATTGTCCGGTCTGCTACCAAGCATCAGGAACAATATCAACAACACTGTCAGCATGGCAGTATCAGGGAAACAGAACACACTGGTTTCAGGGGCAAACATCAAAACGATCAACAGCCAGTCTCTGCTTGGAGATGGGAATCTTGTGGTCAGTGGAGATGTGGACAAGATCACCAACAGTGATATTGACGATATTGTGTCATCATAAAGGAGGAGACAGATGGCAGACAAGTATCTTGATGAGTCAGGTCTGTCCTATTTTTGGACAAAACTGAAAGCATACTTTCAGGAGAAGTTGATCAGCGGAACAAATATCAAGACAATCAATTCAGAGACTCTCCTTGGAAGTGGGAACATTGTCATCCAAGGTGGTGGAAGTGTTTTGGATTTCTATCCTGTCGGCTCGTATTACGAAACATCTGACACGACCTTTGACCCAAATGTAAGATGGGGTGGTACGTGGGTGCGTGAAACAGCAGGGCTTGTTCATGTGTCTGCTTCTATTGGCACTGGTACGGACTACGAAGTTATAGGTGCGCCGTCAGACACACAGGATGGTGGTGAAAAAACGCACAAACTGACGGCAGGCGAAACAGGGATAAGAAATCACGTTCATGCTATGGGCGCACATACTCACAATTCAACGAGCGGATATTATTTGCTGTTCTTGAGTACATCAGGCAACAATGCGGTTAACAGGCGCACAGTTAAAAACGGAACTGGAACTTCACTCACGAATATGTACTATGGTGCAAATGCTATCGAAAGGGGTAGCGTTATCGGTGGCATGACATCCGCAACAAATACTGGAAACCCAACAGTTGGGGAACAAAGTGGCTCGGCACATAACAATATGCAACCATACATCAACGTGGTTAGGTGGCACAGAACAGCATAGGAGGAAAAAGATGGGAACATACACAGGGAGATTTCCCACAGCAAACAACAACATTAAGATCATCAATGGTCTTGCATTCAGGCACTGTTATCCATATGGCACTCCTGAAAAGAAATACAAGTATTCCACAGGAAAGCCGCTCAAGGCATATTCCAAAGGAATTGACAAGGCATATCCAAAGCACAAGGAATGGAAAAACAAGAAACAGAGAGCAGGAGCATGCTGTGATGTGTTTGTCGGTGAGTGCTTGGGCAATATCGGCATCCATGTTCCAAAGGATCTTGCAGATCAGTTGGTTCAGATGCCAAAGATGACCACAAAACTGAAATCCAATGGTCACTGCAAAGCCTCAGATTTCAAGATGGGAGATGTGGTTCAAAGAGGACGCAAGGACAAGAGCGGTCACACATGGATTGTCTGTGAACTGGTCAACGGCAAGAAGTTTGTCGCAAATGCACATTATAAAAAACTGCATGGGACATATGCAGTGATGGATGCAAAGCCAAAGACGATCGTAAAATCCAAATGGAAATACTACAAATGCTACACAGTGCTTGGATCTCACCGGACGCATTATCAGATCGGAGACTATGGATATGATGTGCTTTATATCCAAAAGTTTCTGACATGGTACGGCATCAAATGCACAGCGGATGGGGATTTCGGAGAGAAAACCGACATTGCAGTCAAGGCATTCCAAAAGGAAACAGGACTGACAGTGGACGGCAAGGTCGGAGCAAAGACGATTGCTAAGATGAGGGAGGTCAGGATGTGATGGAGAATCTAACATTGGGTGATGTATCATCTGCCCTGACACTGCTTGTTGCGTTCATCGGATCAGTCGCATTTCTCCATAAGAAAATGAAATTGTGGCTCACAGAGGCACTGGATGATCAGTTTCAGGCAATCGACAAGGAGATGCAAGCATTGCAGGATCGGATGGACAGAGTCGATTTGGAGGGATGCAAGAATTTCCTTGTCAAAGTGATATCCGACATTGACAGCGGTGATCAGATCGGAGAAACAGAACTTGAGCGGTTTTGGGAGCAGTATGAGTATTACAAAAGCCTTGGAGGTAACACATACATCGCCAAGAAAGTCGAAAAATTAGAGCAGGAGGGGAGACTGTGATCATTGACCACAAACATCCTTTTTACATACGCAGATGGCAATACTCAGGAAACAACAGATACAATGGAGCATACTATTACTCTCAGGAAATTGTGGAGAACATTATTCCGCTGATCAAGACAGATCGTCATTGGGTCACAGTCAATATTCCAGTGGAAAACCATGAGCCGCAATTTGCTCAATGCTGTGCAGATCGCTCCATAGTGTTCATCCACAACAATCTGCATCCTGAGAATTATGAATGGCTGTCCAAGTATAATGATCTGATCCTTGTTTGCGGAATTGAGGAAACAATGGCTAAAGTGGAACATCTTGGTGTTCCTGTCTTGTTGCCTCTAAGCGTTGATGTGAAAGATGTCAGGACGCATAAAAAGCGAAAGACAAAAGACACAGCATTTGCAGGGAGAGCATCAAAGGACAATGAAATCATACCGGATACTGTTGACAGGCTATGTGGGATTCCGAGGTCTGTCTTTCTTGATCGGATGGCAGAATACAAGAGGATTTATGCTGTTGGAAGAACGGCAATCGAGGCAAAAGTCCTTGGATGCGAGGTTCTGCCGTATGATGAAAGATTTCCTGATCCTGAAAGATGGAAAGTGTTGGACAACAAGGATGCATCCAAGATCTTGCAAGAGGCATTGGACAAAATAGACAAATGAAAGGCATGGGTAACCATGCCTCTTTTTTTATGCCTTTTTTCAAGGACTAATGCATCGAGGAGGTATGAAAAATCCGTTTATATAAAGCCTCAGAGCCTCCAAATTTTCCCAAAATCGTTGAAATTCCAACATTTTGTGGCTTTTTCGGATTGTATTGAAAAAAATACAAAATTATTTTCTCATCCCTATTGATTTTTCTTTCATACAGGTGTACACTTGTACCATCAAAACAAGGAGGACAAGATTATGAAAAAGGGAACACCGATCACGATCAAGAGCAATGGTCACAAGGCAACAACATTGCAAGCAGTTTATAAAAATTCGACATGGGTCAGAGTCCATGACTGGACAGACAGACAGGACTGCATGGTTCATGTGGATGACATCGAGGACAGAGCCAATGCCATGAAATATGTGGCATTCAGAATCGACAGGCAGTGCATCAGGGGCATGGTTGTTGTCGATGGATGGTTTGTCTTAGGGCAGAGAGATACCGATCTCAATTGGAGTTATTTGGGAGAGGGAGAATCCGAGGAAGATGCAAAGGCTGTTGCACTCGATCAGAGACAAAAGCATGGGACGCATGGATATAATCCGATTTACAATCCGTCAGGGTATGCGTACATGCAAGATGGTCAGATGCTCTAAAAGCAGAGTGACGCTCCTCATGGAGCGGTAATGCTACCAAAGGCTGTCACAAGTCAGCAGAGCATAGAAAGGAGAACACAATGGAGGCTAAACTGATCAAGATAGATCGGAATGGGAGCAAGCATTTTGAGGGAGACATCACATGCGACAGATGCGGAGGCAGAGGGTATTACGCAATCGGAGTCATGAATGGGCATCCGGTTCTCTCTCCTCATGACGGAGGTGTCTGTTGGAAATGCGGAGGAACTGGCAAGGTTCATGGCAAGTGGATCGAGAGGACTGCTGAATATCAGGCAAAACTCGATGCGAGGAGAGCAGAGAGACAGGCTAAAAGACAGGCTGAATGGGAGGCAAAACAGGCTGAACTGGATAGAATCCGCAAGCAGAAAGAGGCTGAGGAGGAGGCTAAGAGGCTTGCAGAGGAGGCAAGAATCAAGGCACTGAAAGCAATCTCTCAGTATGTCGGAGAGGTTGGTGAGAAACTGGATATCACAGGGACTCATGTCAGGACAGCGTGGTTCGATGTCAGGTCATTCAGCGGATATGGGACAGACAGGATGTATGTCCACACATTCAAGGACGCAGACGGCAATGTCATCGTTTGGAAAACATCCAAATGGCTCGATCTGAATGAGGGTGATTCCGTCAGGATCAGAGGGACAGTCAAGGAACATTCTGAGTACAAAGATGAAAAGCAGACTGCCCTGACAAGATGCAAGATAGAAGTTGTTGATGATCAGGATGTGTAACGATCGGCTACACAGAAAGGAGAATTCGGTCATGATGAAATATGAAATGAGTTGGACGCAGAAAGACGGAAGTCGCATCAAGAATCAGGTGTTCACATCTGAATATGTTGCGAAAACGCTTGCAAGGCTTGAATCCGAGGGAGCAACAGAGATCGAGGTCAAGTCGATAGATAGCAATCCGTCAGAGTCAGGACACAGCATGGAGAATGTCAACATCTATATGTTCACCATCCTTGAGGATGATGGCGAGGAATATGAGATGTTCGTTGTTGCAGAGAACATGATCAGAGCCATGAAGAAAGTCAGAGAAAAGGGACTGGACAGCAGAGGCTGTGAATTGTTCGGATTTGCTCTCAAATAAGAAAGGAGGAATTTCATGGAGAGACTCACACACTGGAATGGCAAGAAGTGGATTCTGCCTCAGGGACGCACACAGGATGGAGGGAGTTACTGGAGAGTTGTTGCCGATACTCTCGCAGAGTATGAGAACATCGGAACAATCGAGGAGATCAAGTCAAAACTTGAGGAACTGGAGAAACTGAAAGGAGGAGGAAAATGAGCGGCAAGGAAATGTTTGAGAACATCTATGAGGTGTTCATGGACGGAGATGACAAAACCAAGAAATTGATCCTGTCATTCTTTACTCCTGATGAACAGGCAATGTTGCAGAAATGCATCGGATTATACCGGATGATGAATGACGCAGAATATTACAAACTGATTGAGAAAGCCACCTATGACATGGTCATGGCAAAGGTTAAAGATGATAAATAGAAAGGAGAATTATCATGATGAACTATCACTCAGACAAGTACAGAGCAAGAGCAATCCATGGAGGTCACTGCATGCCGATCACCACAGACGATTTGGAGACTCTCAAGGCACTGATCGATGAACGCAATGCAAGAGTCATGAGCAGAGGCTATAAGGCAGAATCATGGATTATCACACACAAGGTTCATGATGTGTGGTATGATGAGGATGGAATTTTCAGCAAGAGTCAGGAAACCGAGCAGTCGGTTGAAATCTATCCTAAGGAGTAAAGGATGACAAGCGAGGCTAAGAAACGAGCAAATGCAAGATATGATGAGACTCATACCAAGCAGATCAAACTCAAACTGAACATCAAAACAGATGCCGACATTTTGAACAAACTGGATCGGATCAGGAATGTCCAAGGATACATCAAATCGCTGATCAGATCCGACATCGAGAGAGAAGATTGATTCTCTCTCTTTGTCTTTGTTTTGGAAACTCCTTGCAAGAATTAGCAGAATGTGCTATAATGTGGCAAGGAGGTGAAGAAATGAAAACCAATCAGAACATATCAATTGATGAATCTCTGCTCAACGATCTGAAAAAAATGGCAGAGGAGGATGGGAGAAGTTTGTCGAATCTGATTGAGTATTTGCTAAGGCAAGCCATTAAAAATCGGTAAATCTAAAGGCATTCTGCCAACAACTATTCCTTAAATTGTGATTAAGATGAATAATTGTTAAGGTAGAATGCACACCACAAAGGAGGTGCATTTTTTATGTTGCAAATCAGAATAGCACAGGGCAAGGACATCAGGGATCTTGAGGATAAGGTCAATGGTGTTCTTGCAGACATCAAGTCAGACGATGTAAAAAACATCGAATTTGTAATCCCTGAGTTGACGGCAGTGATCGAGTACATCCTGTCAGAGGAATGGAAAGGGAGAATGTGCATGGACTGTCAGTATT
>JAEIGA010003969.1_pt1 | contig 22973 bp, 22 predicted proteins | sample 9270691 | NCBI WGS metagenome assembly JAEIGA01 (sample SAMN17057246, study PRJNA624740) | gut metagenome | biome: biome; isolation source: fecal sample | host: Bos grunniens | place: China: Xizang | collected 2019 | reverse complement strand
TCAAGACCAAGTTGGTTGACATGAACCTTTCAGTTCGTGCTCTCAACTGCTTGAAGGCAGCCGATGTAGAGACCCTCGGTCAGCTTGTTCAGTACAACAAGACCGACCTTCTCAAATTCCGTAACTTCGGTAAGAAATCGCTCACTGAGCTTGATGATTTGCTCGAGAGTCTGAATCTTTCGTTTGGAACAGATATTTCAAAATATAAATTAGACAAAGAATAATTATGAGACATAAGAAATCTTTTAACCATTTGGGCCGTACTGCATCTCACAGAAAAGCTATGCTTTCAAATATGGCTGTTTCTTTGATAATGCACAAAAGAATCACTACGACCCTTGCAAAGGCAAAGGAACTCAAGAAGTTCGTTGAGCCGCTTATAACAAAGTCAAAGGAGGATACAACCAATTCTCGTCGTGTAGTATTCAGCTATCTTCAGAGCAAGGAGGCTGTTACAGAACTCTTCAAGGAGATTTCTGTAAAGGTTGCTGAGCGTCCCGGTGGCTATACACGCATCATCAAGTTGGGTACTCGTCTTGGTGACGCAGCCCAGATGTGTTTCATAGAACTTGTTGACTACAACGAGAACATGGCCAAGACTCAGGTTAAGAAGACACGTCGTCGTCGTTCTGCAAAGAAGGCTGATGCCCCTGTTGCAGAAGAGGCAACTGTTGCAACTGAAGAAGCTACACCAACAGCAGAATAATAGAATTACTTACTTAATAGATGTGAGAGGGTGCCGTGAGGCATCCTCTCATTTGTTGTGTCGGTAGGTTAACAGTCTGATTCTCCTTGATAGTACCGTCCGACAAAGAAGAGCATCTGTAAAATGGTATAAAAATGTGGGTTTCTGAAAATAATTAAAATAATTTAAAATATCTGCTTACAAATACAGAATTTTTTCTCTAAATTTGTAACGGATAATGTATTAACGTAACCCAAATTATATGCACAGAGTTGTAAAAATTACTAAAGGATTGAATATCAACCTCAAAGGTGCTCCGGTTGCAGCATTGACACAAGTAAACGCAGACAAACTTTATGCTTTGATGCCTGCTGACTTTACACGTGTTGTTCCTAAGGTTGTTGTAAAGCCTGAGGATTGTGTCAAAGCCGGTGATCCCTTGTTCGTTGACAAGAGCATTCCTGAATTGCAATTCGTTTCGCCAGTAAGCGGAAAGGTTGTAGCGGTTAACCGCGGTGAGAGAAGACGCGTTCTAAGCGTAGTTGTAGAGTCGGACGGAAAGTTCGAGTCGGTAGAGTACAAGGCAAAGGATGTATTGTCTCTTTCGGCAGATGATGTAAAGGCAGACCTTCTCAAGGCAGGGCTGTTCGCATTCATGCGCCAGAGACCTTACGATGTAATAGCCAATCCGGCTGACGCACCCCGTGCCATCTATGTATCAGCCTTTGATACAAAACCATTGGCTGTGGATTTCGAGTTTGCCCTTAAGGGCAACGAGGAAGATTTCCAGACTGGTCTTGATGCGCTTTCGCGTATTGCTCCCGTCCATCTCGGAATATGTGCTTGCCAGAAGTCGACAGCCCTGCTTGTTGCGAAGAATGTGACAACAACAGTGTTCAAAGGTCCACACCCTGCAGGTGACGTAGGTGTGCAGATAAACAAGACTGCCCCAGTAAACAAGGGTGAGATTGTGTGGACAATAGGTGCAGAAGAAGTTATCTTTATCGGTCGTCTTTTCAATAAGGGCAAAGTTGATTTTACCCGTACAATCGCTGTCGTAGGCAGTGAAGTAAAGAACCCCTCATACAGTAAGGTTGTTCTCGGTGCTTCCCTGTCAGCTCTTCTTGAGGGTCGTGTCGACAGCAAGAATGAAGTGCGTGTTATCAACGGCAATGTCCTCACAGGAAATAAGACTGCAGCAGATTCGTTCCTTGGCGCATTCTCCACAGAAGTTACTGTGATACCCGAGGTCCTCGGCGGTGATGAGATGTTGGGCTGGATAGCACCACGTTTCTCAATGTTCAGCACAAGCCGCAGTTATTTCAGTTGGCTTACTCCCAAGCGCAAATACACAATTGATGCTCGTATCAAGGGTGGTGAGCGTCACATGATTATGTCCGACGAGTATGGCAAGGTGTTCCCCATGGATATATATCCTGAATTCCTTATCAAGGCAATAATAACAGGCAATATCGACAAGATGGAGCAGCTCGGTATCTACGAGGTCGCTCCCGAGGATTTTGCTCTTTGCGAGTTCGTAGACTCATCAAAGCTTGAGCTCCAGCGCATAGTCCGTGAGGGTCTTGACAAGTTGCGTGCCGAGATGTGCTAACAAAACCAGGCAAGGCTAAGGCCATGCCGAATTCCAATGCAAAATAAAATAGAAACGTATGAAATTTTTGAGAAATTATCTGAATAAGATTAAGCCCAACTTCGAGGAGGGTGGCAAGCTGCATGCTTTCCGTTCTGTATTCGACGGTTTCGAGACATTCCTGTTCGTGCCCAACGATACATCGAAGAGTGGTGTCAATATCCACGATGCAATTGACAGCAAGCGCATCATGTCGCTTGTAGTGATTGCTTTGGTACCGGCTTTGCTTCTCGGTATGTACAACATAGGTTTGCAGAATGCCATTGCAGCTGGTACAGCAGCAACAGCAGGTTGGTTCGACATGTTCGTGTTCGGTCTGCTTGTCATGTTGCCGAAGATTGTTGTGTCCTATCTTGTGGGTCTGGGTATCGAGTTTATAGTAGCCCAGTGGAAAAACGAGGAGATACATGAAGGATTCCTTGTATCGGGTATCCTTATACCAATGATTGTTCCGGTAGGATGTCCGCTTTGGATACTTGCTTTGGCTACAGCCTTTGCAGTAATCTTTGCCAAGGAGGTATTCGGAGGAACCGGTATGAATATCGTAAATGTTGCTCTTATTGCCCGTGCATTTATCTTCTTTGCCTATCCGTCTGTAATCTCAGGTGATACCGTTTGGGTTGCTACCGAGTCAATACTCGGATTCGGCGCAAATGTTACGGTAGACGGCTACACATGCGCTACAGCTTTGCAGCATGTTGCCAACGGTGTCGATGTTACCGGTGCCGACCCGGCAGTGGCTCTTTCTCTCAGCGATATGCTTTTCGGTTTCATGCCGGGCTCTATCGGTGAGACAAGTGTTGTGGCTATTGCTCTTGGCGCGATACTTCTCCTTTGGACAGGTGTAGCAAGCTGGAAGACCATGCTCAGTGTCTTTGTCGGCGGTATTGCAATGTGCCTTTTGTTCCAGCACACTTTGCCCGAGAATCCGGTTGCCCAGGTTCCGTTCTGGCAGCACCTTATCCTCGGCGGTTTCTGTTTCGGTGCTGTGTTCATGGCAACCGACCCTGTTACATCGGCACGTACCGAGACCGGTAAGTACTTCTATGGCTTCGGCATCGGTGCAATGGCGATACTTATCCGTGTGCTCAATCCCGGTTATCCCGAAGGCATGATGCTTGCTATTCTTCTTATGAATGTAGTGGCACCGTTTATTGATTATTGCGTTGTGCAGTCTAACATCAATGCCCGCGCAAAACGTCTAACAAAAAAGAACTGATAGAATATGGCAGCAAAAAAATATGTTTGCAAAGTGTGCGGTTATGTGCATGAAGGCAGTAGTGCACCCGACGTATGCCCTTTGTGTAAGGCCGGTGCTTCGGAGTTTGAAGCAGAGAAGGCTTCCAAGAAGGGTATTGATACCAATAGCGACCTCTATGCCATCCTCTATTCGGCAGTAGTTGTCGTTATTGTAGCGTTCCTGTTGGCAGGTGTGTCATCGGCACTCAAGCCTATGCAGGATGCCAATGTTGAACTTGACAAGAAAAAGCAGATTCTCGCATCCCTTAACGAGAAGAACCTGCCTGACGCGGCTGCAAGATATGATGCACTTATTGTGGCAGACCCCATTATCAATGCGAATGGTGAGGTTGTTGCCGAGGAAGGCGGTTTTGAGGTTGCAAATGATGCAGTAAGCGAGAATAATCTTCCTCTTTATGTCGCGAAGATTGACGGTGCTACAAAGTATATTCTCCCAATGACAGGTAATGGTCTTTGGGGCAGTATCTGGGGCTACCTTGCGCTTAACGATGACTGCAACTCAATCTACGGTGTATACTTCTCACATGCAAGCGAGACCCCTGGTCTTGGTGCTGAGATTGCCGGTGACAAGTTTCAGAAACTTTTCCCTGGCAAGAAGGTGTACAATGAGGGCGGTGAGGTTGCTCTTGCTATCGTAAAGAAGGTTACCGATGAGGCAGTTCAGGTAAATGCTATCTCAGGTGCTACAATTACATGTAATGGTGTCGCTGATATGCTGAAGCTTAAACTCGCGCCTTATTACAATTATCTGCAGAGTCTTCGTCCGTCAACTCCCACAGTTGAACTTGTGCCTGCAGAGCCTGTAGCAACTGATGCTAATGTTGAACCCGCAGCAACCGATGCTGCACTATAATAAGAGGAGGAATAATTATGGCACTATTTTCAAAGAAGAATAAGGAGGCTTTTGTTACTCCTCTCTTGAAAGAGAACCCCGTAACTGTTCAGGTGTTGGGTATCTGTTCTGCTCTGGCAGTTACAAGTAAGTTGGAACCAGCCATCGTGATGGGTCTTTCTGTTACAATCATCGTTGCAATGGCCAACGTAATCATCTCTCTCATCCGCAAGACCATTCCTATGCGTATACGTATCATCGTTCAGTTGGTGGTGGTTGCTGCGCTTGTGACACTGGTCAGTGAGGTCCTCAAGGCTTTCGCTTACGATGTGAGTGTACAGCTCTCTGTTTATATCGGTCTTATCATTACCAACTGTATCCTCATGGGCCGTCTTGAGGCTTTTGCTATGCAGAACAAGCCTTGGGCTTCGTTCCTTGACGGTATCGGCAATGGTTTAGGCTATGCTATGATTCTGGTTGTTGTTGCCTTGTTCCGCGAATTCTTCGGAAGCGGTGCGCTGCTCGGAATACAGATTATCCCGCAGAGTTTCTACGACGCAGGTTATCTGAACAACGGTCTTATGCTTATGGCACCTGCTGCATTCATTCTCATTGCATGTATCATCTGGTATCAGAGAGCAAAGGACGAGAGTCTACAGGAATAATAATTTAGATACAGTATAATTGGATTATGGAACATTTTATTAGTTTGCTTGTCCGTTCGATTTTCGTGGACAATATGGTTTTTGCCTTCTTCTTGGGTATGTGCTCATACCTGGCTGTATCTAAGAGCGTGAAGACTGCTATCGGTCTTGGTCTTGCCGTTGTGTTTGTGCAGTTTATAACACTTCCTGTGAACTATCTTCTGCAGGTGCACGTGTTGTCAGCCGATGGCATTGCCGGTGTCGACCTCACATTCCTTGCATTCATCCTGTTTATCGCAGTAATTGCAGGTATTGTACAGTTGGTTGAGATGATTGTTGAGCGTTTTGCTCCGGCTCTTTATAGCCAGTTAGGTATCTTCCTGCCTCTTATTGCAGTGAACTGTGCAATCATGGGTGGTTCGCTCTTCATGCAGCAGCGCATCGGTCTTCCAGCCGAAAATTCACAGGCTATTACCTGTTTTGCCGATTCTGTAGCATTCGCTATCGGTTCAGGTCTTGGTTGGATGGTTGCCATTGTGCTCTTTGCAGCTATACGTGAGAAAATGGAGTACTGCAACATTCCTAAGCCTCTCCGTGGTCTTGGCATTGCCTTCATCACAGTAGGTCTTATGGCAATGGCGTTCATGTGCTTCTCCGGTATTAAAATGTAATAAAATAAGGATATGAATACAGAGTTGATTATATCAAGTATAGTTGTCTTCCTTGTTGTCATCCTTTTGTTGGTGATTGTTCTTTTGCTCGCGAAGCGCTTTCTGCTTCCCGGTGGAAATATCAAAGTGAAGATTAACGGAGAGAATGAGGTTGAGGTATCTGCAGGCGGTGCGCTTTTGGGCACACTTGCCGAGAACGGCATTTTCCTTCCTTCGGCATGTGGCGGTAAGGGTTCTTGTGGCCAGTGCAAGCTGCAGGTTGTCGAGGGAGGCGGTGAGATTCTTCCTTCAGAGACCAGCCATTTTACACGCAAGGAGCAGCAGGCACATTGGCGTCTTGGCTGTCAGGTGAAGTGTAAGAACGACATGGAAATCAAGGTGCCCGAGTCTGTTATGGGTGTCAAGGAGTGGGAGTGCGAGGTCATCTCCAACAAGAACGTCGCAACCTTCATCAAGGAGTTTATCGTTGCATTGCCTCCGGGTGAGCACATGGACTTTGTGCCTGGTTCTTATGCACAGATAAAGATTCCTGCATACGATATGACATATGACAAGGATATCGACAAGTCACTCATCGGCGACGAGTATTTGCCGGCATGGGAGAAGTTCGGTCTTCTTGGTCTCAAGTGCAAGAATACAGAGGAGACAATCCGTGCCTATTCTATGGCAAACTATCCTGCAGAGGGTGACCGCATCATGCTTACAGTGCGTATTGCAACACCTCCGTTCAAGGCCGACCGTTCAGGTTTCATGGATGTGCCTTGTGGTATCGCATCTTCTTATATCTTTACATTGAAGCCGGGTGATAAGGTGGTAATGAGTGGCCCTTATGGCGACTTCCATCCAATCTTCGACTCAAAGAAGGAGATGATGTGGGTAGGTGGTGGTGCCGGTATGGCTCCGTTGCGTGCCCAGATTATGCACATGACAAAGACTTTGAAGACAACCGACCGTGTGATGACTTACTTCTACGGTGCGCGTGCGCTCAACGAGGTATTCTATCTCGAGGACTTCCTGCAGTTGGAGAAGGAGTTCCCCAATTTCAGTTTCCATCTTGCGCTTGACCGTCCCGACCCTGCAGCAGATGCAGCAGGCGTGAAGTACACTGCAGGATTCGTACATCAGGTAATCTATGAGACATACCTCAAGAATCACGAGGCTCCCGAGGATATCGAATACTACATGTGCGGTCCCGGCCCTATGTCAAAGGCTGTTGTCAACATGCTTACCGACCTCGGTGTAGAAGAAAAATCTATCATGTACGATAACTTCGGAGGTTAATCTCCTTGTACAATAAAAAATCATCCTCAGCAAAAGTTTTTGCTGAGGATGATTTTTATTATATACCGGTTCTTCTGAACCTTTCAAATGTTGTCTTAATTGACAGTGTCTTTGATAATATTGTTTCTTCAGACAGAAATCTCTCCGGCAAAACTCTTCTCCATTCTGCGGCGTATCTCTTCTGTCGGCAGGTTCTTGCCGAGCAGATACATGAGTTTGGTGAGTGCTGCCTCTACTGTTGAGTCGTGTCCGTTTATAACACCGGCCTCCTGTAGCTGCAGCCCGGTCTCATAACGTTCCATGTGTACGCTTCCACCGGCGCATTGAGTGATGTTTATGATTATTTTCCCTTCTGCCGTAGCTTTTCGCAGAGCATCTATCAGCCACTCTTTCCGTGGTGCGTTGCCGGCACCGTATGTCCTGAAGATTATTCCTTTCAACTCTTTCGCCCCAAGCACCTTCTCGACAACCTCCTTCTGTATTCCCGGGAAGAGTGAGAATATTATTATATTGCTATTGTACTCATGGTGCGCCTTCAGCTTGAGACCGGGTATGTATTTCCTTATGTTACGTGTATAGAACTGGATGTCGGTTCCTGCCATTGCAAGCAACGGATAGTTGTTTGAACCGAATGCGCCGAAACTCTCGGAATTTATTTTGGTTGTCCTGTTGCCGCGCATGAGTTTCTCATGGAAGAAGATGCATACTTCGGGAACAATGGGAGTCCCGTCGGGGGTCTTTGCTGCAGCAATCTCTATTGCAGTTATGAGGTTTTCCTTGCCGTCTGTACGCAATGCTCCTATCGGCAACTGGCTTCCAGTGAGTATGACGGGCTTCATAAGGTCTTCAAGCATGAAACTGAGTGCAGATGCCGTGAACGACATGGTGTCAGTGCCATGAAGTATCACGAATCCGTCGTATCGGTTGTAGCTCTCATCTATAATGCTTACAATGCGACTCCATAGTTCCGGTTCCATATCGGATGAGTCAATAGGGGGATTGAATGTAATGGAATCGATATTTATGTTCAGATGCTTTAGCTCCGGAACATGTTTGAGCAGATGGTCGAAGTCGAAACTTTCCAGTGCCCCGGTCTCGGTATTCTGTATCATACCGATGGTACCTCCGGTGTATATTATAAGTATTGTTGCTTTTCCTGTACTGCTCATGATATAGTCTTTAAAGTATCTCTTTTATCTCCAACAAACCGCAGACTGTAAATGTCGGTGCGAACGTCCCATTGTCTCTCTTCCCGCAGTGGTTGTAGTATATCTGGTCTATGCCGGCGTTGTACGCTCCTGCAATGTCGGTTTCGAACATGTCGCCAATCATTATGCTATCTTCTGCTGTTGCTCCGGCCCTGTCAAGTGCATGCTCGAAAAGTTTACGGGCAGGTTTGTTTACTCCGATATCTTCGGAAAGTATTATGTTGTCGAAATAGTGCCCGATTCCCGCGCTCCTCATCTTGTGTGACTGGAGTTCCTTGAATCCGTTTGACAGGATGTGCATTCTGTATTTCGGTTTCAGGTATTCAAGCAATTCTTTTGCTCCCGGTACAAGTTTGTCTTTTGTCGGTATACGGGCAAGTGCCTTCTTGCAGAACGTCTCTGCAAGCTTGTCGTCATAAACACCTACAACCTCTAATGGGTGGCTGTAGCGTCTCCTGTTCAGTTCATCCTTGGTAATCTTTCCTTCACCGTACAAGTGCCATAATTCGAGGTTGTATGGTTCGTATATGGCAAGATACTGTTCAAACGAATTGAAGAAACGGTTGTATCCCAATTCATCATATGTTTCGCGGAACGACTCCCGAGAGGCCCAGGCAAAATCGTATATGGTGTCATCGAGGTCAATGAACAGGTGTCTGTACTCTTTTCTCATTGTCGTGTTGCTGTCTCGGTCTCTATCTTGTTTGAATTACCAGATAACGTGTTATGCTCCAGAATGCGTCGCTGTCGATAATCCTTAGCACAATGTTCTTGTTGCCGTCCTTTTCTATCCTGTAGCTTCCTTCGGGGTGGGCCGACAGCACCTTCGCTTTGCGAGAATAGGTCTTTATCTCGTAGATGGTTGTCTTGTCGGCCTGTGTGAAGTATTCCTTGTTTGCATTGGCATTGAGCATCACTTCTCCGCTGTCGAGAATCCTTTCGCGTTTCAGTTCCTTTTTGGTGCCCATAACATACCATACGCTGTTCATGTTTCTTTCGTTTTCCATTATGGTAATCTCCTGTGCTGTATTGTGTCGGGTGAGATTTTCAATAATGGTGTCAAGTTTTGATATGTGCGTATCCTGCTGCTGTAGTTTGCGGTAGAGGTCTGCAATCTCACCATTTTTCTGTTCGAGAGTTGTCTCTAGCCTTTCAATTGTGGCTTTGAGCCCCTTGGCGGCAGAACTGTTTTCGGCCAGCATTGCTCTAAGGCGTTCAATATACTCCTTGTTCTTGTTCAACTGGTTGTTTATGTAGTCGATATCGTCCTGCAGCTTTGCACTCCGGCTCTGTTCGCTGTGTCCTGCAACATCAAGACGACCTTGTGCCTTGTTGATGCTGCTGAATCCCTCCTCGACAATGCGTATGCATTCCAGCATCCCGTTAAGCGAAGAGTCGCGTTCTACTATGACGGCCTTGAGAGAGTCGTTCTGTTCGGTAAGCCTTTTGTTGGCATCTGTATAACCTGTGCACCCTGAGATTATCGCTGCAATAACTGACAGTATAGGAAAATATAGTTTCATATATCGGTATGTTATGGTTTATGCAAAACTAACACATCCTGTGCCCATATGCAAGAACAGTATGGTAAATGAGGTTAAATTATGAGTTTTCTTCAACCTCTTTGAGAGCTGCGTGGTAGCATTCGCGGCATAGTGGCTCATATTCCATCTTTTCGCCAAGGAGAACCTGTTTGTCGTTGCTTACAAGACGGTGTGAAACATAGGCAAGATTGCCGCATTTCACACATATTGCATGTACCTTTGTCACTTGGTCGGCAATGGCCATCAATGCCGGCATAGGACCGAACGGCTGGCATCTGAAGTCCATGTCGAGACCGGCAATAATTACACGTGTGCCACGTCGTGCAAGTTCGTTGCACACCTCAACAATCTCGCTGTCGAAGAACTGTGCCTCGTCAATGCCTACAACATCGACATCGGTAGCGAGCAGGAGAATGCTTGCCGATGATTCAATGGGAGTTGAGATTATGTGGTTGCTGTCGTGCGACACAACTTCCACATCGGAGTAGCGTGTGTCAAGAGCCGGCTTGAAAATCTCTACTTTCTGTCGCGCGAACTTTGCCCTTTTCAGGCGGCGTATCAACTCCTCGGTCTTTCCCGAGAACATAGAACCGCAAATCACCTCGATACGCCCCCTGCGTGTAGTTTCCATCTGGTTTAATTCCGAAAATCTGTTCATAGTGCTATTTCTTTTATGATACAAAGATAAGTAAATAGGTCTGAATAGAGAGTTGTACGAGTAATAATTTATTAACATCTTATAAGATATGCTGTTCAAAAAAAGACGTTGTTTCTTCTTAAACTTGAGTATTTGTATTTATTTTGCAGACGGAAATAAATGACTGTCCGTAGGATGTCGCTTCGCATGCCGCCCGATAAAGCGGTGATGCGATGCTTTGAAAAAAAAGGCTATGGGAATTTTGTATATAGTACCTACACCGGTAGGTAACCTCGAAGATATGACTATGCGTGCCTTGCGTCTGCTTAGAGAGGCTGATTTTGTTCTTGCCGAAGATACGCGGACATCGGCGAAACTGCTCAAGCATTTTGAGATTCAGGTGCCAATGTATTCCTATCATAAATTCAATGAACACAAGGCGGTGGCTTCACTTGTAGAACGCATTCAGAATAGCGAGAAGCATGTTGCCCTCATTTCGGATGCCGGAACCCCCGGAATCTCCGATCCCGGATTCCTGCTTGTGCGTGAGTCTGTGAAGAGTGGGGTGGATGTCCAGTGTCTGCCCGGAGCAACAGCATTCGTGCCGGCGCTTGTCAGTTCGGCATTGCCATGCGATAAATTCGTCTTTGAAGGTTTTCTTCCTCAGAAAAAGGGGCGTGCCACGCGTCTCGCCTTTCTCAAGAACGAACAGCGGACAATGGTCTTCTATGAGTCACCATACAGAGTTCTAAAGACGCTTAACCAATTTGTCGAGAATTTTGGTGCAGACAGGCCTGCTGCAGCAGTGCGGGAGATTTCAAAGATATATGAAGAGTGTGTACGCGGTAGTTTGACAGAACTGGTCGATTATTTTACCAAGAATGAACCGCGTGGCGAGTTTGTGTTGCTGGTCGGTGGCGTTGAGGAACAGCGCAAGCATTCCGATGAGTGACAAAAGGTCTCTTTGCCTTAAAATCAAACGATATGAAACAGAACGAAGTCAGTTTGGGTCGCTTTTTGCGTATTGTGCTGATTGTTATAGCAGTGGCTGTCTCTTATTTTGTGCTTGACAGCCTAAGCAGTGTGCTGCTGCCTTTTGCTGTGGCATGGCTGTTGGCGTATCTGATTCATCCATTGGTGAATTTTGTACAATATAGATTAAGGGTGAGGTTCCGTGTGATTTCAATATTTATCTCTTTGCTGCTGATATTCTTTGCCGTATATGCAATAGTGATGTTGGTATTGCCGGCTGTGCACGACGAGTTTACATCATTGAAGGGCATAACGGTAAATTTCCTTGGCGAGAACATCAGAAACAGTTCGATACCGGAACCTGTGGTGCAACTTTTCAAGAGCATATCCGATGAGCAAGGCGTTACTGCACTATTGCACAATGCCGGAGAAAATGACCTTTTTTCCATTGCCATGGAACGTCTGCAGGTGTTGTTTCTCGGAACATTGAATGCTGTCAAACAGATATTTACCTCGTTCATAATCTTGCTCTATATGTTCTTCATCCTTCTTGATTTCGAGCGTGTGTCAAAAGGGTGGAAACCATATGTTCCAAAAAAATGGCGCGGCATCGTTTCCAAGATATGGAACGACCTGGTAAACGGCATGAACCAGTATTTCCGTGGTCAGGCTTTGGTCGCGCTTTGTGTGGGAATATTGTATGCAACAGGGTTTTATATAATAGACTTTCCTATAGCAATAGGCTTCGGACTTTTCATAGGCCTTCTAAACCTTGTTCCCTATCTCCAGATAATATCGGTTGTGCCAATGATTTTGCTTGCCATGCTTAAAGCTGCAGGTACAGGTAGCGATTTCTGGGTCGTGCTGTTGTCGGCAACAGCCGTTCTTGCCGTCGTACAAATCATACAGGACCTCTTCCTTGTGCCTCACATAATGGGGAAAAGAATGAACCTTCATCCGGCAGTGATACTTCTTTCACTCTCTGTCTGGGGACACTTGCTTGGAGTTCTGGGCATGATTGTGGCGTTACCGCTTACGACACTTCTGCTTGCGTATCTGAGACGATACCACGAAATAGCCGAGACCTCTTCCAATGCCGAGGAACATATCCTCAAGGAGGCAATCGACAGCGCCAATATTTCGTCCCGTGGAACCGACGGGGAGTGATGCCTCTTGATGTGTCTCCAATATATGTTTTTATTGCAAAAGCGGTATAAAATCAGTTTTGTTCGCTTTCGTTCAGAAAAAATGTAAAGAAAAGTTTGCTCGTACGGATTTTATGACTATCTTTGCACTCGCTTAACGGCTATTAGGTAGATCCGCTAGCTCAGCAGGTAGAGCACATCCCTTTTAAGGATGGGGTCTTGGGTTCGAGCCCCAAGCGGATCACTGAAAGAAGGGACTTGAAAGAGTCCCTTTCTTTTTTGTTGTCTTGTTAAGGATATTTATATCAATTTATTAAGCCGGGGTAGGCATTATGTTTAAATTTGCCTTCTTCCGCTGTTTTTATTATGAAATTGAGTATGAGACGTATTTTAGGAGTCCTTATTTTATGTTTATATATGTTGCAGTGTGTGCCGGCCGAGGCCCAGAATCTGGAGCAGTCTCCTGCATTCAAGTCGGGTGAGACTTTGAAATGTAATTTCTATTTCAACTGGAAATTCGTTTGGGTGAAGGTCGGCAATGCCTCTTTGATTATACGCGATACTATATATAACGGACAGAAAGCGCAGTATATGAAGCTGCTTAGCTCTACAAACAGTGTCGCCGATGCGTTTTTTCGTATGCGCGATACGCTTGTGACTGTCTTTACGCCCGATTTGCGTCCCCTTTACTACCGTAAGGCATCTGAAGAAGGAAAGCATTTCTATCTCAATCAGGTGTGGTACGACTATTCTGAGTCGGGAAACAAGGTGAGACAGTCCTTCCGCAGGAACGACGAACCTGTACAGTATAAAGAGGAGTTTGTCAATGAGCCTGTGTACGATATGATGAGTCTGCTTGCCTATGCCCGTACGCTCGATTTCACGAAGTTGAAAGTGGGTACAAGGCTCACGTTTCCGGTTGCCACAGGAAAACGTATAGAGAAACAGCATCTTATATACCGCGGAAAGAAGAGTACCAAATCCGATGAGGATAAGAAATATGACTGTTTCAGGGTGTCACTTGTAACGGAGAAGAAAGGGAAGGAGAAGGAAATCATAAATTTCCATGTTACCAACGACAAGAACCATTTGCCGATATTGCTCGACCTTGTACTTAATTTCGGTTCGGCAAAGGCAAGACTGTCGCATAAGTATGGGGTACTTCACAAGATTACATCGGTTATAGATGACTGATATTTCTCTCTGTCGGTTTTCTCTTCTGTATTGATTCTGCAATGATAACGCGTTGTTACCTTGAGATAACAAACATATGCAATCTGAACTGCTGTTTTTGCCCAAAGACAGCAAGGAAGAAACATGCGCTGACAATCGAGGAGTTTGAACTGCTTGCTGGTCGTCTCAGGAACAAGGTGAAGTTTCTTTATTTTCATCTGATGGGGGAACCGTTGCTTCATCCTCATTTGCCACATTTCATTTTGCGTGCAAAGGAGTATGGTTTTATACCTGTTATCACTACAAACGGTACTTTGCTCGGGAAAGCGCAGCCGGTTGCCGAAGCTCTTCCCCATAAGGTGCAGATATCGCTTCATTCGCATGAAGGCAACGGCCATGAGAATATCGGGAGTTATATCTCAGGAGTAATGAATTTTGCTTTGGATGCTTCATCGCGTGGCGTAATCATTGTGCTGCGTCTTTGGAACCGAGGTGGTCTCGATAGCAGGAACCGTGAGATTGAGGCTCTTTTAGAGCGGTATTGTCCCCGTCCATGGAATGAGCGTCATGACGGTTGGTGTCTTGGCAAGAATATTTATCTTGAGTATGATAATATTTTCGAATGGCCCGATTCCGAACGTGAGGAGTTTGAATCGTGCGAGGCATTCTGCTATGCTTTGCGCAATCAGATTGGAGTTCTTGCCGATGGCACGGTAGTGCCTTGTTGTCTCGACCATAACGGTGATATTGCTATCGGCAATCTTTTTGAACAATCGCTTGATGATATACTTGCCTCGCCCCGTGCAACGGCTATGTTTGACGGATTTACGCGTCATGAGGCGGTGGAACCGCTTTGCCGCCGATGTGGATATGCTACGGTAACAAAAAGATTCAGGAAATAAATAAATGCGAGGAATTTTCCTCGCATTTATTTATTTCCTGAATTTACTGTGGCAATGTAATGCTGTTGAACTGGGAAATTGAACTTGCAGTGTGCTCGCGCAGGAGAATCTCCTTCATTTTATTGACTATTTCGGGATACTTTGAAGCGAGGTTGTTGTCTTCGTGGCTGTCTGTTACAAGGTCATAGAGACTGCAGTTGCCATTCTGTACAACGAGTTTCCAGTTGTCCATGCGCAGAGCCATCATGTTGGTCTCATGGAATTCCCAGTATAGGAAGTCATGTGCTTTCTGCTCGCCTTCTCCGAGGAGTGTAGGAGCAAATGAGAGACCGTCAAAGTAGTCTACATCAAGATTCTTGTTTGTGTAGCGCTCTACATAGTTCTCGATACCTGCAACGTCGCAGAACGTAGGCATTAGGTCGTAGAATGCCAATTGGTGGTCGTTCACGGAGCCGGCCTCAACCTGTCCGGGCCACCATGCAATGAACGGAACACGTATACCGCCCTCTGTTGTAGAACGCTTTGTACCGCGAAGCAGTCTCTCTGTGTTGAAGTAGTCGGGATCGCCTCCGCCTTCGGTATGAGGACCGTTGTCGCTTGTGAAGATAACGAGTGTGTTCTTGTCAAAACCTTTCTCCTTGAGCTTTGCAAGGACTTCTCCAACATATGCGTCAAGGCGTGTCACCATCGCAGCAAACTGCTGGTGTGCAATGTTTGTGGGGTTGTATCGTGAACCTGCATCACCGCCATAGCTCTTCTCCTGACAGAATGCGCCTTGGTAGGCCTGAAGGATTGAATCGTTGGGCTGTGCAAGTTCGGCGTGTGGCAATGTATAGGTGAATATTCCGAAGAATGGCTTTTCACCGGTCTGCCTGTCAATCCACTCCATAGCCTCCTGGTGTATGAGGTCGGCAGAGTAGTCACGACGGTTCTTGTAGTCTTCACCGTGCATTGCATAGTTGATGTTGTTCTGCAGAATCTCGCGCTTTACAGCTTTGTCGCCGGCTTCCCTGTCATAAGAGTTCAGGAAGTTGGGGTAGTAGAGATGTGCCTGGAACTGGCACATGAAACCGTAGTAGCGGTCAATGCCACGTTTGTCGGGTGTTGACTCCGAACCTTCATAACCGCCGGCCCATTTTCCGAACATGCCGGTTGTGTAGCCGTTGTCCTTCATTATTTCGGGAAGGATAATGTGGTTAGGGTCGTATGGCTCCTGACCAGTCTGTGTCGGGTCCTGATTGTTGCCGTAGTATATAGAGCCTATACGGTACTCCTTGTTTCCACGGACCTTTGTGTGGCCTGTGTGTTGTCCTGTCATGAAGCATGCGCGTGAAGGGGCGCTTACGGGGCTACCTGCGTAAGCCTGTGTAAAGCGCATACCCTCTGCCGCCATGCGGTCAAGGTTGGGAGTGCTTATGTACTGCTGTCCGTAACAGCCAAGATCGGCATAACCCATGTCGTCACACATTATATATATGATGTTGGGTTTCTGTGCCTCCTGTGCCTGAACTGCTGCCGATGCGAGCAGTCCGCAACCGAAAAGTAACAATTTGCTGTTGTCCATATCTTCTGTTTTTATTTATTCAAATTCTGTTATAGTCAATATTGTCATCTTGAACGAATGTGAAAGATCTGCTTCTTGTAGTTGAGATACTTTGTTTCACTCGGTATGACAATACGTCTTTTTTATTTCTTGATATATACCTTCACATTCTTGTAGCCGTTTGCAGTTGCAGCACGTACAATGTACAGGCCTTCCTGTACTGATGTGATGTCAAGGACGTTACCCTTTGTCTTTGCAATCAGCGCGGCATTTACAGTATAGAGGTCGAGGCTTTTCACGCTTTCCGATGCAACAATGTAGCCTTCGGTTACTGTTACGGCAACATTCTCATCTGCAGTCTCCACTATGCCGGTGGGATAGCTGCTCTCATCGGTGTTGGGAGCAAAGAATGCCACCAGTTTCACATTGTGGTCAACTGTGAATGTGTACTCGGCACTTGTAGATACAACTACACCCTCTTCCTTCCAGCATACGAAGTTGCCGTTACCGTATGCAGTCGCTGTAGCTGTGAGTGTGGCCCCGAAGACATAATCATCGGCAACCTGTGAGAGTTCGGCTTTTCCACGTTCCCATGAGTTAACGCCCACTGTTACGGTGCGTTTCTTCTGTGGCTCTACAACCTTTATGTGGAAGTCGTATATAAAACCGTTGACCTCATCCTCTGCAAGGTCAAGACCGTTGCTGTTCACGCGCAGACGCATGCGTGTCTGTTCCATAGTTGCCCACTCTGGTACAGTAACAGTTGCTTTGCCGGCAGTTCCTCCTACGCTGAACGGAACTTCTGTCTCGAATACGCCGTCACCGTTCCAGTCAAAATGTGCTGCAACGACAAGGTCGCTTGCTGCGTTTGCCGAGAGTGTGACATCAAGGTTGAATGTACCGCCCTGGGCAACCTCACCCTTGTCCTGAGCGTAAACCACATGCCATTTGCCGGGCTTGCTTTGCGCCTCATATATGATGTTGCCGAGTGCTGCCTCGCCACGAAGCTCAAACTTCTTTATATAGTTGTTGCCAACAGTTCCGCATGGGTTGTTGTAGATTTGGAGCTTGCGTGCATATGCGCTGCGCAGACGGTTGAACTTGAAGAGACTGTCGCCCTCAACCTTCAATGCAGTACCCTCGCTTGTGAAGTAGAAGTAGCCGCTTTTTTCGTTGCTCATGTTGACCTTCCACTTAGTCTCAATGCCGGCACCGACTGTGATGTTCCCGTCAACGATACCAATGACGTTTGCCGGTTCTGCTGCCGATGCAATCTGCCAGCCTGTGGTGTTGCCTGTACCGACAAAGTACCACTCCTGATTCTCATCAAATGCGTCAGCGTCAGCAAGTGCAAGAGCTGCATCTTTTATTGTGAGGTTCTTGCCGTTTATGGCCTCAATGTTGTAGCTTGCGCCAATCTTGCCGATAGCTTCGCTGCCGTCATATGGGCGTGGCTCATAAAGGTTTTCTGTTTCAATCAACTTCCAGTATGAACCTACATTGTTCACTCCGGCTGTCCATGTGATGACATATTCCGATGCACCATCCTTGTTCAAAGCGCGTGGACCGGAGCTTTCACTGCTGTAATTTGCGCAGTCGGTAGAACTCATGTACCAGCAGTTTGCATTTTCACCGTATGTCTTCGTTGTCTTGCCCACATAGTACTCAACAGGTGTTGTGGTTGTGTAAATCTTTGATGCTGACGAAGGTGTCAGGTCGCATGTGCCGATGTAGCGTCCCGTTGCAGTGTTCTTTATGTAGTAGCAGTTCTCGTTCTCTGTGGGGATGAACATCCAGAACTGTGGTTTTGCATTATCCTTTGACTGCACTGTCATGCGGTGGTCGCTCTCTTCGGTAATATAGTTTGCGCCGGTATTCTTCCACGAGATGAGGTATATCTTGGCACCATCGGTATCAGGTTCCGGAGTTGGCTCAGGTTCCGGCTCCGGCTCTTCGCCGTCTGTGCTCAACAACACCTCGCTGAGACCGAAGAAGCAGCCTTCATTCGTTGTGCCTTTTGTGATAGTGAGCTTTACGGTAACAGTGCCGTCGGTATTCACGGTTGCACCGGTAATGTTCCATACCTTGTGTACATTCCCCTCTGTACCAACGCTTGCTGCAATGTCGATGTTCTCAAGCGCACCGAAGTCTACATTGTTGACAACGGTAGCGACGTTCCACAGGCGTTGTTTGTTGTCACTGTTGGACTGGTAGCTGCTGCCACCGTTGAGCGCATGTATATCAAGGCCTACCTTGTCGAATGTAAACCCTGCAGACACGCCGTTAATGGTGAATGCGAGGTCGATTGTGGGGCTTGTTGTAGCATTCACGTTAGGACAAAGAATCGCGGCTGTGACAGCGTTGGTTGTTGCCTTGAATTCATGTGTCGATGTCATTGTTGCTGTTGCGCCTTCAATTGCATTACCGTTTGCATCAGCAACAGTGATGGTGACCGATGATGCATTTGTGCCTATTCTGTTGAACTTGAGGCTGATGCCTTCTCCTGCCAGAATAGGATGAAGGGTCAAAAGGCAGAATGTAAGTAGAGTCAGATAAAGTTTTTTCATAATATTGGTAATATTACATATATGTTTTGTAAAGATAATTATATTTCTTAAAGTATGGCAAAAAAAGATGATTTTATAGTGAAGAATCGTGAAAAGAATGACCGTGGCAACCGTCACGGTGCCACGGTCAAAAACCTAATTTTTAATGAAAAGATAACTTCTATAAAGTTTTTGTTTTAAAGTTGTCGGTTTTTGTTTCCCGATTCTTTTGTTCCCCAAAACATTGCGTAGGAACTCATTTTTTTTACTTCCACAGGTTGCCCCATTCACCGCGACGACCGCCGTCGAGCTGTGCTCCGGGAGCAGATGTATCTACTGTCTGGTCATTACCTCCGACATTCAATGAGGCTGCAAGCATTGCCTCGGTCTCTACGTTTACCTCTACAAAAAGAGGTGATACATATGTCTTCTTCATATCTGATGTTTTTTATTTCGTTTGTTTTTGCCGTTGGGACATAGAAACCCTGCCCCAACTGCTTTATCGAACTTTTGGTAATTTTACTTGACAACAATCGCTTTTTGTGACCCGCACGGCGCTACCTACTGCAGCGCTACGCGCGACCTGTCACTGCTCATGTTGTCGAGTAAAATATCTTTTACTTTACCAAAACCTTTTTGCCGTTTACAATGTAGATGCCGGGAGTGGTGATGTCCTCTACACGACGGCCTGTAAGGTCGAAAATAGTTTTCACATTTCCATTTTCAGTTGTCACATTCTCAACGCCTGTTGTGCCCTCGCCGAAACGGAAGCCATTGCTTGCCTGTGCAGCAGCAGGGAGTGCGCTTGCCGGCAAATATGCTTTGTTGGCGTTGTTGAGGAACACGTTTACTTTACCTGAGATTGCGCTCAACTCTACTTCTGTCATTGCTGTCTTGTAGAGACCTGTCTCTCCATCCTGCTTTGACAGTATGTATGCATCGCCGATCACGTTTGTGCTTGTAATAGTTCCTTTGAGAAGGTTGCCGCTTACTGCTGCGGCATCTGTGTCGGAAACATTGAATGTGTACTCGCCCTCTGCACCCTTGAGTATTACGGCTGTGTTTGCAGGGATGACATTCGCTATTTCTGTCATTGTTGTATATCCGTCTTTTATGTCATCAGCTGTAACGTAGTATGCCTTTACATTCTCCGGAATTTCAACCTCGGCAGGAGCATAGAATGTTGCATAACCTGCATCGGTGATTGTTGTTGTATATGCGGTCGTCTCTGTCAGTTCATATACATAATGGATTGTCCAGCCACCGGTACCGGTGTTGTATGTGGGAGTGCCACCAGCGCCGTTCTGTACGTTAATCCAATTGCTGCCCTTTACGAAGCGTACAAGGTTTGCGTCATTGTTGCTGGCAATGTAAAGTTTAGAATCGGCATCACCATTGAATGTTCCTCCTATACCGGGGGCGGTAGCCGTGAATATGGCAGCCTCGTCAATTGTGCCAAAATCCTTTGGTGACGATGTCTGCATATAGTCGCCATTCAGTTTCCTCAGATAGTATGAGCCGGCCTGGTCTGCTACCGCTGGTTCCCAGATGAATACTGCATCGTCGGAGAACTCCTCCTTGCTGTATGGAGTTCCACCTGTGTTGCCCACAAACCATCGGTTATTGGTGTATGAAAGGTTCTTGATAGCAATCTTTGTCGCTGTTGTCTTGCTCATTAGGTCGTTTGATGCTACCTGTGTTAGTGTATATGCCACTGGCTCCGGCTCTACAACCTCGGCTTCTACAAGAGTGATTGCAATATTCTTCAATCCATAGAAACAACCATTATTGCTTGTGCCCTTTGATATAGACAATTTTATTGTCATAGTTCCGTCGTTTGCCTTAATGCCGCTGATGCCCTCGAATGCCACATCCTTGCCGGTATTTCCGGCAGCTGCTTGTATCCAAATATCAAAGTCTGTCTTTGAGGAAACCTGCGAACCGTTTACGTCTAACGCAAAATTACAGTGTCTAATGTCTGCTCCGTCACCTGAATTTGGCTGATAATTGCCACCTGCATTTGCTGTTATGTGTGTGAACACAATACTGCTGAGTTCCAAAGAAGCATTAAGCCCATTAACAGTCAAAGTGTATGTGATTGGGGTTGTTGCAGCGCTTGTGTTTGTTGATGTACACAGTATGTTTGTGTCGGTGCCCATATTTCCGCCAGTATTCCATACACCCGTTTTTGTGGCGTTGCCTTGTGGACTTGGAGATGTTGCTGCAATTGTTGCTGTAACACCGTCTGCACCAGCTACATTAACAGTAGCATTTTCACCATCACGAGTAAAGGTGAAATTGATTGTTGTCTGTGCCATTGCTACTCCCGTTAGGAGCACAAATGCCATTGAGAGTAAAAATTTTTTCATAAGTTTCGTTGGGGTTAAATTTTGCTACATTTATATTACTTCCGCAAACATATATAAATCGCAGATTTTACCCCCCCGAAGCTGTTAAAAAAAGTTAATAATATAAAATATTATCACTCAATCTGTTTTAGGGCCTTTCTGTTGTTTTTTTACTTTTAGCCCGGTATTATACTTTTACAATGATTATGTCTTCCCACTTTGTGGTGTATTGTGGCGAAAGGTGCTCGCGGTTAGTGTGGTCGGTTATGGTACCCTGCGACACAATCTTGACACAGTCTTTCCCCATTCCGGAATTTATACGGTCTATGGTCTCCATGAGTTTCCTGTGTTTGGGGCGGTTGGTTGTGTCGAACAGGGATGTCTGTACTGCCGATGCCGGTGTAATGCGGCTTAACCGTATTCCGCTTTTTTTGTATCCGAACCCTTTGCGGAAAATTCTTTTCAGTTCTTCTGTTGCAGCCTTTACAATCTCAAGAGTGCTGTCGGTGGCTGTCGCGAAGTGCACTTGTCCGCATTCATAAGCCTGTGGCTTGTCTTCGCGGTGCCGGTTAGTGAAAATGAATATCTGCATCTCTTGTGCAACGCATCTCTGCTTGCGCAGTTTTTCTGCTGCAATGCCGGCAAACGTGGTGATTGTCTCGTGAAGTTCCTCTATGCTATACAGCTCTGTTGAAAATGAGCGCGAAACGGTTATCGACTGTTTGTCGGCAATGTTGTGTGCAAAGTCGATACATGATACTCCTTTCAGTTCATTCCATGTGCGTAGGCCTGTAATTCCCATTCTGTTCTTTACCCATTCTTCGCTCAACGCTGCAAATTGTGCGGCGCTGTGTATTTTGCACTCATTGAGCATCTTCGAGTGGCGACGGCCTATACCCCATACATCATCTATCGGAAATTTGTCGAGGACTTTGCTTATGTCTTCGTTGCGGTGCATGAGACAGCAGCTGTTGAGTTTCGGGTATTGCTTGCACAGCTTGCTTGCTATCTTTGCAAGTGTCTTGGTGTGTGATATTCCTATGCTCACCGGAATACCGGTGTTGCGGCGCACTATGCCGGCAAGTTCTTCGCCGAATACCTTTAGCTTTTCTGTGGAATGTCCGTCGAGCAGAAGAAAAGCTTCGTCTATCGAGTATATCTCAATGCCGGGGACGTGTTGTCTCAGGGTAGCCATGACTCTTCTCGACATGTCACCGTAGAGGTGGTAGTTGCTCGACTTCACTGCAACATTGTGTCTGCCGACAAGGTCGCGCAACTGATACAGTGGCTGTCCCATCTTTATACCCAATGCTTTGGCTTCGTTGCTGCGCGACACAACGCAACCGTCGTTGTTGCTGAGGACAATGACGGGTCTGTTGTTTAGCGATGGGTCAAAGACTCTCTCGCACGACACAAAGAAGTTGTTGCAGTCGCAAAGGCCTAACATGGGCTCTCATATCTTTTTAATAAGGTATGTGACAACTCCCCATATACAGAAATCGTTGTCAGCGGTTACTTTTATCGGCTTGAACTCCTTGTTTGCCGGAACGAGCAGCCCATAACCGTTGTGCTTCTCGAAGCGTTTTATAGTAAACTCGCCGTCGATGTAGCACACAGCAAGACAGCCATCGAAGGGGACGATACTCTTGTCTATTACAAGCAGGTCGCCGTCGTTGATGCCTTCATCAACCATGGAAAGACCGCTCACTCTTGCATAGAATGTCGATGCAGGGTTCTTTATCAGTTCCTTGTTGAGGTCAAGACTCAATGATGTGTGGTCCTCTGCAGGCGACGGGAAACCGGCCGCTACGCGCTCATCCGACAGTGGCAGTTCGATGCCGCTCTCATCGTTCGGAGTAAAAAGGTCAATACTGTTCATGAAGGAAGTATTATGGTTGCAGGGTCTGTAAAAGTGGTTTTCTCACTTGGTC
>JAEIGA010003967.1_pt1 | contig 22975 bp, 21 predicted proteins | sample 9270691 | NCBI WGS metagenome assembly JAEIGA01 (sample SAMN17057246, study PRJNA624740) | gut metagenome | biome: biome; isolation source: fecal sample | host: Bos grunniens | place: China: Xizang | collected 2019 | reverse complement strand
AGAATATACAGTATTAGAACTTTGTGAATATTATGGAGCTTTAAAACTTATGGACGAAACATCAATAAGAATGTCATTAGTAAAATGGTTAGAAGAGTTTCATATAGAAGAATATTTAAATAAAAAAGTTAAAGATTTATCAAAAGGAAATAGACAAAAAATTCAATTTATTGTTTCAAATTTGCACAATCCAGATTTTTTAATTTTAGATGAACCGTTTTCAGGATTAGATCCAATAAGTGTTCAAGAATTAAAAAATTCTATATTAAAATTAAAAGAAGAAGGTAAAACTATTATATTTTCATCTCATAGAATGGAGCATGTTGAAGAATTATGTGATGAAGTACTGATTTTAGAAAAAGGCAGAAAAGTATTACAAGGAAATTTAAAAGAGATTAAAGAAACATATGAGATAAACGGAAAAACAAATAATAGTTTAAATGATATATTTATTTCTGCTGTTGGAAATGTAGAATAGGAAGGTAGGAACAATGAATACAAAAAAGATAAAAGAGATAATTAAATTTGATGTTGGAAAAAGTATTCAAAATAAATGGTTTGTTATATTGAATATTGTTATTTTAATATCAATATTATTTTCAACTAACTGGACACATATTGAAAACTTTTTAGATGCACATGATATGAATTTTACAGATATGGAAGATGTAACAATCGAAGTGTTTGATACAGAAAATTTATTATATGGAGAACTTGAAAAACAAGTTAAAGATATAGATGCTATTAAATTAAAACAAGTTACAGAAAATAAATATTCTAAAAAGAATATTCCTGAAGATGAAATTGTTTTAGTTGAAGCTGTTAAAGATGAAACAGAATTAATCAAAATAAAAATTATTTCTAAAGAAGAAATTAGTGTAGAAGTTTATGATTTAATATATGAGAGTGTAAAAGAGAGCAGAAATACATTATTTGCTACAAAATATAATATAACAGTAGAACAGTTAGAGGTTTTAAGTACAGAACCTGCAATTGAAAGAGTATATTTGGGTGTAGATGCAGAAAACTCTGAATTAAAAGAAATAATAAAAACTGTATCTGTATTAGTTGTTTATTTTGTATTAATTTTAGTTGCTTCATCAATTGCTAATACTATTGCTCAAGAAAAAACTTCAAAATCAATAGAATATGTTTTAACAAGTGTTACTGCTAAAGAATATCTATTAGCTAAAGTATTAGGGATAACACTTACAATCTTAGCTCAAGTTTTATATACAGGAATTTATTATTTAATAGGAACTTTAATAAGTAATATAATCACTATTTCAACTGGGGGAGCTGTAATATCAATGGCTAGTGGTGTTACTGCTGCTAGTGCTGATTTAGATATTATTAAATATGTTTTAGTAATGGCGGCTTATTTAATATTTACAGTATTTTTTGTGGGACTTGTTCAAGCAACACTATCATCTAAAACAAATAGTGTTTCAGAAGCAGGAAATACTACAACATTAATTTTATTTGTTGTAATTTTCTTATATTTAATAAGCTTAGGAGCTATAACACCTTATACAAATGTAAGTACTTTTATGTATATTATATCTTGTATACCAATAGTATCTACATTCTTTGTTCCAGCGATGATGATTATAGGACAAGCCACAACAGCACAAGTAATAATATCTTTTGTAATATTAATATTATCAGTACCTATAGTATTTAACATTTGTGCAAAATATTTTAAAAATGGAATTTTAGATTATACAACTAAAAAGAAATCTAAAAAACTATTTGGAAAAAAAGAAGAAAAAGAACTATCTTTAAGAGAAAGACAAGAACAAGAATTGAAAATTAAATTTGCAAAAAGATTTTCTTTTACAATTGGTATGGCATTAATTTTATATGTGTTTGCACAAATGATATTAGAAATGATTTTCTCAATGTCCTTACCAACTTTATTTAAAGATAAATTAGATAGTAATACAATTCTAATATTAGTAAGTGGTTTGGTTTCAACAATTTCAATGTTAGTGGCTATATGGTTTATAAAAGCATATAATTCACAAATTAAAGAAAAGCCAAAAAAACTTGATGGAAAAAGAAAGTTTAACTTTATAGGTGTTGGTATTGCTTTAATAGGATTAACACAACTTGCGATGCCATATATTTATAAGATATTTGGAATTGATTATAATATTTTAGAAAAATTTGAAGTATTACCAAGTGATGGAAGTTTATCAAAAATTATATTCTTCATAGTACTGGCTGTATTACCTGCAATATTTGAAGAATTATTTTGTAGAAAAGCGATTTTGAATTGTGCAAAAAAATATGGAAATGCATTTGCTGTTATTTTTTCAGCACTAGTATTTGCTGTAATACACATGAATATGGGACAAGCTATATTTGCATTTATAATAGGAATAATTTTTGGAATAATAGCTATTAAAACTAATAGTATAAAAATACCTATTTTATTACATTTTTTGAATAATGGTTATGCTGCATTAATGGCGATTTTTGCTGAAAATGCAATAGTATTAGGACTTATTAATAATATAGTTATAGGTGTATTAATATTCTCATTTATAATTTTAGTAAAAAATGTTCCAGAATTATTTAAAATAAAGAAAGAAGCTTTAAAGATTAGTCCAGATTGTAAATATATATTAAAAGATTATACTTTCTTAGTGGCAGTTTCTTTATTAATAGTAATGTTTGTGGCAACAGAAAATGTTTTAAAAATACTATAAATATAATAATTTGAAAAAATTGTAAATAATAGTTTATTTTTATAGAATTTTGTGATAAAATTGATTCGATTAAATTGGATAGGAAAATAGGAGGTCTGTATTATGGAAATTAAAAGATGTGCACGTTGTGGAGGCTTTTTCGAAAGTGTTAATGAAGTGTGTAATGGATGTGTAACAAAAGATAATAAAGATTTAGGAAAGTTAAAGAACTATTTAGAAGGATATTCTTATGGTGAAAAAGCTTTAACTAGAGAAGAATTATCATATGGTACAGGAATAACTATGAAAAATTTAAATAGATTTTTATCAGCACAAGAATTTAGTGGTATTTATATTGCTGAACCTACAGTTCAAGCTGATGTTATAGAAAAAGAAATAAAAGGAAAATCTGTGAAAGCATAAAGGAGAAGAAATGGGCATAATTGAAAACTTAGAAAAAAGAGGTTATATAGAACAAATAACTCATGATAAAGAATTAAGAGATGAAATGAATAATAAAAGTATCAGTTTTTATATAGGAATTGATCCTACTGCTGATAGTTTACATATTGGTCATTTCATTGCACTAATGGTGGCTTCTCATTTTCAAAAGGCAGGACATAGACCTATTATATTAGTAGGTGGTGGAACTGCAGTTATTGGTGATCCATCAGGAAAAACTGATATGAGAAAAATGTTAACTCGTGAGGATATTAATAAAAATGTTGAAGCTTTAAAAAAACAAATTGAAAAATTTGTTACTTTTGAAGGCGAAAATGCCGCAATACTAGTAAATAATGCAGACTGGTTATTAGATTTAAAATATATAGATTTTATGAGAGAAATAGGATCAAAATTCTCTGTAAATAGAATGCTTGCTGCTGAATGTTATAAAAATAGATTAGAAACAGGTTTAACATTTTTCGAAATGGGATATATGTTAATGCAATCTTATGATTTCTTATATCTTCATGATAAATATGGATGTGAACTTCAAATTGGTGGAAATGACCAATGGTCTAATATTATAGGTGGTGTTGAATTAATAAGAAAAATCGGAGCTGAAGATTCTTATGGTTTAACATTTAAATTATTAACAACAGCAGAAGGAAAGAAAATGGGTAAAACAGAAAAAGGAGCTTTATGGTTGAATCCAGAAAAAACTTCTCCATATGAATTTTATCAATATTGGAGAAATATTGGAGATACAGAAGTTAGAAAAGTTTTATCAATGCTTACTTTCTTACCAATGGAAAAAGTTGAAGAATTATCATCATATCAAGATGAAAAAATAAATGAAGCTAAAAAAATTGCTGCTTTTGAAATAACAAAATTAATTCATGGAGAAGAAGAAGCAATAAAAGCAGAAGAAGCTTCAAATGCTCTATTTGGAAATGGTGGAAATATAGATTCAATGCCATCTACAAAATTAGAGTCTACTGATATTTCTATTTTAGATGCAATTGTTTTAACAGGCGTTGCTCCTTCAAAAGGACAAGCTAAACAATTAATTGCACAAGGCGGAATAACTTTAAATGATGAAAAAATTGAAGATGCTCAATATAAATTGAGTGATAAAGATTTTGAAAATGGTTATGCTATTTTAAGAAAAGGTAAAAAAGTATATCATAAATTAGAAAAATAAAGCATTTTTAAAAGAGCAGAAGAAATCTGCTCTTTTTTTATATTGAATGAAAGTAGGACCCAATATGACTGAAAATAATAATAAAAAAATAATTAATAAAGTTCTTTTTGTTATATTATTAATTTTAATTATAGTATTAGTAATAGTATATAGATTAGCTAATTGGCAAGATAAAACTGTAACAGAAAAATTAGATAGTTTTCCTGAAATAGCAGAAAAATATTTAACTGTTTTGTATGAAAAAGATTATGAAGAATTAGCAAAATATCTAGATTATGATGGAATTATTACATATATATCTTTATATAATAATTGGTCTTATAATATTGCAGATGATTGGGATGAAATCTTTGAACTTAGTCAAACCTCTGGTATTGTTCAAAATATGAAAATAGAAGTAGAAAAAATATTTAAAGAACAATTAGAATTAAAAAGTGAAAATATTGAAAATTTAGAATTTGAAATAATTGAAGATTTTGAAAGTATTGAAGAAGCTGAGAATTTATTTAAAGTTGTTATAAGAGTAAATTATAAAGAAGAAGGCATTTATTATGACGATGAAATATATTTAAGAATAAAAAACGGAAAGGCATATGTTGTAGCAAGTCGTTTTATAGAAGAAATATCTGAAATGTGTGAAAATACATTGATTACAGATGAATATACCATAAAAAAATCAGTAGATTATGCAATAAATACTATTGAAATTCATAATGAAAAAATAACACGTTCAAATTTAAATTCTAATATATATGATTTTAGATTTTGCACAAAAGATAGTGCAGTAAAAGATATAACTGTATATAATGATGAAGTAGAATTAAAAGCAAATGATAAGATATATTTAGCAGATTTATATGCTAAAGATGATGATGTTTATTATGAAGTAACTTTAGCAGAAATTGATGGTGTTTTGAGAGTTGGAGAAATAATAGAATTAGGAAACAATTAAATACATGAAAATACTTGATTTTTCGAGTCTTTAATCTAAAAAAATGTTTGCAATTTTACATAAAATATTATATAATATTTAAACTTGAGAAAAAGTAAAAAATAAAGAGGTGAAAATAATGAAACCGATTGTAGCAATCGTTGGAAGACCTAATGTAGGTAAGTCTAGATTTTTTAATTATATAGTTGGTCAAAGAATTTCAATAGTTGAAGATAAACCAGGTGTAACAAGAGATAGAGTTTATGCTGAAACTTCATGGAAAGATAGAGAATTTACATTAATAGATACTGGTGGTATAGAACCTGAAAGTGATGATGTTATAATCTCTCAAATGAGAGAACAAGCAAATATTGCTATTAGTATTGCTGATGTTATTTTATTTATGACAGACATTAAACAAGGTATAACAAGTAGTGATATGGATATAGCTGTAATGCTTAAAAAATCAAAAAAACCAGTAGTGTTAGTATGTAATAAAGCAGACAATGTTGGAGAGCCTCCAGCAGAACTTTATGAATTTTATAATTTAGGTTTAGGAGAGCCATATCCAGTTTCAGCAGCTAATGCTTTGGGAATTGGCGATGTTTTAGATGCAATATATGAACATTTTCCACCAAAGGAAGAGGAAGAAGTTCAAGATGAAAGAATTAAAGTAGCAATCATTGGAAAACCTAATGCTGGTAAATCTTCATTATTAAATAAAATATTAAATGAAGATAGAGCAATAGTTAGTGATATAGCTGGAACAACTAGAGATGCTATAGATTCTGAGTTTGAAAATGAATATGGAAAATATGTATTTATAGATACTGCTGGAATAAGAAAGAAAAGTAAAGTTAATGAGAGTATTGAAAAATTTAGTGTCATGAGAACTCTTTTAGCGATAGAAAGAGCTGATGTTTGTATTGTTATGATAGATGCAAATGATGGAGTTACAGATCAAGATGCTAAAATTTTAGGAGAGGCTCATGAAGCTGGAAAAGGAATAATTATTGCTGTCAATAAATGGGATAGTATAGAAAAAGAAACAGGAACTTTAGAAAAATATAAAAAAGAAGTATATAACAAATTAAGTTATGCTTCATACGCTCCTGTAGTATTTATATCAGCCAAAACTGGTCAAAGAGTAAATAACTTATTTGAAATGATAAATAATGTTGCTTCTCAAAATTCATTTAGAGTTACTACTTCAGTATTAAATGAAGTTATAAATGAAGCAATTTCAATAGTTCAACCACCAAGTGATAAAGGAAAACGTTTAAAAATCTTTTATGGTACACAGGCTTCTACTAAACCACCAACATTTGTTATTTTCGTAAATAACAAGAGTTTATTCCATTTTTCATATCAAAGATATATGATAAATTGTTTTAGAGATAATTTTGGTTTAGAAGGAACACCAGTTAGATTAATAATAAGAGAAAAATCAGAAAAATAATTCAAATAGATTTCACATAAAAATATTGCAATAATATAATTAATCTTATACAATGGAAATGTAATTTAAGGAGGTATTGTTATGGAAATGTATATAGCAATAGCAATAATTGGTTATCTTATAGGAAGTGTAAACTTTTCTGTAATTATAAGCAAAAAAGTAGCAGGATTTGATTTAAGAGAAAAAGGAAGTAAAAATGCAGGAACAACTAATATGCTAAGAACAGTTGGAAAAAAAGCAGCGCTAGTAACTTTAATATGTGATATATTAAAAGGTGTTGCAGCTGTAATCATAGCAAAATTATTATCAGGAAATGTTAATGAGGCTGTAGCAACTCAAATAGCAGCAGTATTTGTTGTTATTGGACATACTTTTCCAATCTTCTTTGGATTTAAAGGAGGAAAAGGTGTTGCGACAAGTATAGGAATTTTACTTGTTATGAATTGGCAAATAGGATTAATTTGTTTATCATATGGAATAGTAATAATTGCTTTAACTAGAATGGTATCTTTAGGTTCTATTTCAGCAGCAATATTATTTCCAATTTTAACAATATTTATAAAAGAACATTACATAGCAAAAGGTGCAACATTTACAATATTTGGTATTGTGATTGCAGCTATAATTTTATTTAATCATAGAACTAATATTAAAAGATTAAATAATGGAACTGAAAATAGAATAAGTTTTAAAAAATAAGGAGGACAAATGAAAAATATAACTATTATAGGTAGTGGTAGCTGGGGGTCAGCATTAGCAATTTATTTAGCAAGTAAAGGACAAAAAGTAAAAATATGGTCTTTTTCTGAAGATGAAAGAGATGAAATTAATAATGAAAAAAAATGTAGATTTTTACCTAATGTAAAACTTCCAGAAGGAATTTATGCTACTAGTGATTATGAAGAAGCTTTAGAGGGTTCAGAAATTGTATTACATGTAACACCATCAAAATTCGTAAGAAGCACAATGAGTGGTTATAAAAAATTTGTTAAAGAAAATCAAATGATTATTATGTGTTCAAAAGGCTTTGAACCAAAAACAAATAAAACTTTAGATGATGTAATTGAAGAGGAATTACCTGGAATTAAATATGGTATTTTATCTGGACCAAGTCATGCAGAAGAAGTTTCACTTTTAATACCAACAGCTCTAGTAATTGCATCAAAAGATGATGAAGTTATTGAAAAAGTATCTGAAACTTTTGCTAGTAATTCTTTAAGAATTTATAGTTCAAAAGATGTAAGAGGTGTTGAAATGGGAGGAGCACTTAAAAATATTATAGCTTTTTGTGCTGGAATCTCAGTTGGATTAAATTTAGGTGATAACACATTTGCAGCTTTAGCTACAAGAGGGTTAGTTGAAATAAAAAGACTTGGAAGTAAAATGGGAGCTGAAGAAAGCACATTTTATGGTTTAACAGGTTTAGGAGACTTAATAGTAACTTGTGGAAGTCAACATAGTAGAAATAGAAGAGCTGGAGAAATGATAGGGAAAGGTTATTCTATTGAAGAAGCTAGAAAAGAAATTGGAATGGTAATTGAAAGTGTTGATAATATCGAGGTAGCATATGAGTTATCTAAAAAATATAATGTTGAAATGCCAATTACTGAAAGTGTTTATAATGTTTTATATAATGGATTAGATCCAAAAGAAGCAGTTGATAATTTAATGACAAGAACTTTAAAATCAGAATAATATAAATAAAGGAGAGAATATTATGGGATTTTTTGATCAAATTGGAAAAAAAGCAACAGAAATGTATCAAGGTGCAAAAGATAAAACAAGTCAAATATCAGGTGAATTAAAATTAAAATCAAAAATATCAGAAGAAAAAGATAAAATTACTAATTTTTATAGTGAACTTGGAAAAATGGTATTTGAAGAATATACAAAAAATGGTGATGCTTTTAGTAATGAAGTAGCTAATAAATGTAGAGAAATTATAGCATCTAAAGAAGCTATTGAAAATTTAAATAAAGAAATAATGGCATTAAAAGATACAATAGCTTGCTTAAAATGTGGTGAAGTAATTTCAAAAAATGCAGATTTCTGTTCAAAATGTGGAACAGCAGTAGCAAAAGAAGGAACTGTTGTAGAAACTAATAAAGAAGAAAATAAAGCTGAATAAAATAATTATAGATAAACGTTGCATTAATGCAACGTTTTATTAAAATATTTAGGGGGAAAAAAATGAAACTTATTGTACAAAGAGTAAGTCATGCAAATGTTGTTGTAGATAACGAAGTGGTTGGAAAAATAGGAAAAGGTTTTTTAGTATTATGTGGAATAACTCATACAGATACTAAGGAAAATGCTGACTTTCTAGCTAAAAAACTTTGTAATTTAAGAGTTTTTGAAGATGAAAATGAAAAAATGAATTTGTCTATTAAAGATATAAATGGAGAACTTTTGATAATATCTCAATTTACTTTATATGCAGATTGTACAGGTGGAAATAGACCAAGCTTTGTAAATGCAGCTAAACCTGATTATGCAAATGAATTATATGAGTATTTTTTAAAGAAATGTGAAGAATATGACGTTAAAGTTGAACATGGTATTTTTGGTGCTCATATGGAAGTTTCTTTATTAAATGATGGACCAGTTACAATTGAACTTGAAAAATAAAATGAAAGAAGACATATAATATTAAATTTATATGTCTTTTTTGTATCATTTAATTAATATAAGTTATTTAGTGATACAATAATCATGAATTTTTATATTTGGAGGTATATAATGACATATTTATCTGTAATGGAAAAAATGCAAAATTTAAATGCAATGAGTGAAGTAGAAGTTAAAAAATTAATGTTAGATACTTTAGTAATAACTAATTCTATGATTGGGATAAAAAATATAGAAAAAATAATTTCAAGTGCACAAAATTATCAAATGAGAGATTATATACCAGAAAGTTTGGAACATCCTACTTTTATTTTTGAAAAAAGTGATGATGGAAAATATAATTTAAAAGTTGTAGACTTAGAAGGAAAAAGAATTGATGTTCATGTTACAGTAGATGCTGAAACTTTACCATTAGAAGACTTAAGAATTGTTTCAGTAGATGTTTTAAAACAAGCTTTAGATTTTTTTGGACGTCCAATGCCAGAAGAACAAAAAGATGATTTTAGAAAAACATTAGAATTATCAATTGATAAATTTTCTACATATAGATTAATAAAAATAAAAAGTGATTTAGAAGGTTTTGAATTAGCTTCTGAAGAAGATAAAAAAAGAATGATTTTAGAAGTTTTATTTAAAACTCAATCTTATTTACATATAGATGATTTAAAAAGGATTTTACCTGCTGAAAAGTATGAAGCAATTGAAGAACATTTAAGAGAAATTGTTATGGCTGCAAATCCAGAGTATGATGATGTTGTTAAGGCTATAAGTATGAGAGAAAAAAGAATGCAAAAATCTAATTTTACAATTTCAAGAAATCCAACTACAGAAACTTTTGAAATTGAAAGTGAAGCTGCAATATATAATTATGAATTAACTCCAGTAGTTGCTGAATTAGATTTGTCTAATTTAGATTTATCTAATTTGATGGCTGTTGCGATAAAAGCTATGGAAAAACATAGAGAAGCTCCAATTTTTCATGATGGTTTAAATTTAAGAGGAGAAGAAATACCACAAGTATTAGATGTGGCTTTATCTACTTTTAAAGTTAAAGAAATTGAAAAAAACAATGTTGAAGGTAATGAAGTAAAAAGAACACCAGAGGATATTGTACCTGTAACTAAAGAAGTAAAATTAGGCTTTTTTAGAAATATAGTTACAAAAATGAAAGAGTTTGTACAAAGTTTAAATAAAGAAAGATAATAGGAAGTATAATGAGTCAAAGTTTAATGCAAGCTTATGCTGAAGTAGATGATATAATTGAATCAATGGAAAAACAATATATAAATGATATTCCTGAAAAATTAAGAATTATGTTTAAAGAGCATAAAGATAAAAATTATTCTAAAAAAATTTTGAATAATATACCTTTAGAGGAACAAAATTTAAAAGAAGAAACTATTGTTATTTTAGCTGTATTAAACTATCAATTTTGGTGTAAAGATGAAAATCAAAAAAAAGAATTGTTGAAGTTATATTCAGATAATGAAAAGAAATATCAAGAGCAAATGTCTCAAAAGCTTAGTTATGATGATTTGTTTATAAAGGATAAAAATGTAAAACAAAATACGATTATAGAAGAAAATATAAATTTACAAAAAGAAGAAATGTTTCAAAAAGATAATCTTGCTTTAGTAGAAATTAAACCATCATTTTTGTCTAGATTAGTAAATAAAATTAAAAGTTTTTTTAATATAAAATAAAGTAAATTATAAAGGTCTTAAAATTAAATATAAATATAGAGAAGAAGTAGTTACACTACTTCTTTTTTATCTAATAAGGATATCTTTCGAATAAATATTTTATTATTAAATTAATATTTTCATCATTCAAACAAATATATACATCTTTATCAAGACTAATCCAAATGTTTCCAATGTATTTGTCATTATTATCAATAAAAGTACTAATTAGTTCTATCATATCAATAGGATTTTCAAATTTCTTTTCCCAAAAATTATTGTCTGTTAGTTTTATTTTTTCAGAGTAAAATTTGCATAAAAAATCTTTTATTTCACTTGTATTTTCGCTTAATATTGTAACTGTATTCATATATAATCTCCTAAATATTTAATTTATTTTTAGTATGTACATAAATAAATTAAATTATGTATATACTATTTGTACATTTTTTGAAATTTATAGGAGATATTATGAAAAAATTTTTCAAAATAGGAATTATAATAATTATTGTTATGTCTTTATTTATTTTAACTGGTTGCAGAGATGATTCTGTAGAATTGTTAAATAAAAAAATTGATTCCGAAATGGATTATATAGAAAATGAAATTTTTAGAATAGTAAAGAAATATATGTCAAATCAATATTTATCAGAAAATAAAGAATTGGATTGGGGATTAATAAAAGAAGATTTAAGTTCTTTAAATGAATCATATAGTGTTTTGATTACAGATTTTATACAAAAAGGGTTTGAAAAAGGAGATGTTTTAAGATTTGAAGAGGGTTTAAATAACGTAAATTTAAGGTTAGAAGAAAAAAATGATATACAATTTTTATTAGCTTTGTCTGATTTATATTCTTTAATACCAGAATGTGAATATAAATATTTTGGATATAATTCTGAAGTCTCAATAAGAACAATTGCAAATTATAATTTATACTCTATTATAAGTTGTATGCAAGGTGATTTTGATAAGGCAAATCAGTTTTGTTTGGATGCTGAACAAGAATATATTAATTTAACTAAAGATACTGAATATTTAAAGGATAATAGTTACTATGTAAATAGGATATATGTTGTTTTACAAGAATATAAAATATCTTTAAATGAAAATAATATAGAGTTAGCAATTATTAAATACTTAAATACATTAGGAATATAAATCATTGACAAAACCTCTAAAAAGCAATAAAATATTTGTGTAAAAATATTTAAGGAGGTAATTATTATGCCATTAGTAACAACAAAGGAAATGTTTGAAAAATCAATGAAGGAGAAATTCGCAATTGGTGCGTTTAATATAAATAACATGGAATTCATCCAAGCTATTACAGATGCAGCAAATGAAGCTAAATCACCAGTTATTCTACAAGTTTCATCAAGTGCAATTAAATATGCAAGATTACCATATTTAATGAAAATGGTTGAAGCTGCTGTAGAAACAACAGAAATTCCAATCGCTTTACATTTAGATCATGGACCAGATTTTGAAACTTGCAAAATGTGTATTGATGCAGGATTTACATCTGTTATGATAGATGGTTCAAAATATGATTTTGAAGAAAATGTAAGAGTAACAAAAGAAGTAGTAGATTATGCTCATTCAAAAGGAGTAGTAGTTGAAGCAGAACTTGGAAAATTAGCAGGAGTTGAAGATGAAGTTAATGTTGCAGCAGATGATGCAAGATTTACTGACCCAGATCAAGCTGAAGAATTTGTAAAAAGAACAGGATGTGATTCTTTAGCAATAGCTATAGGAACAAGCCATGGAGCATATAAATTTAAAGGTGAAGCAAAATTAAGATTTGATATTTTAGCAAAAATAAAAGAAAAATTACCTAATACTCCAATAGTATTACATGGAGCTTCTTCTGTAATTCCAGAATTAGTAGAAATGTGCAATAATAATGGTGGAAATATTCCAGGAGCAAAAGGTTGTCCAAATGAAATGCTTAAAGAAGCAGGAGAAAATGGAGTATCAAAAATCAATGTTGATACAGACTTAAGATTAGCTATGACAGCTCAAATAAGAAGAGTATTTAATGAAGACCCATCTCAATTTGATCCTAGAAAATATTTAGGACCAGCTAGAGATGAAATCAAAGCAACAGTTGCTGATAAAATAAATAATGTTTTCTGTTCAGCAAATAAAGCTTAATCATATTAATATAATATAAAAGAATGGCTTAAAGCCATTCTTTTAATTTTTCTACATCATGTTCTTGTTTACTTACAAAAGTGTATAAAATATCTTTGACATCTTTATCAATATTATCATTATTATTAAGCATTTTTCTTCCTTCAATTATTCCCATAGTAGTTCCTCTAATTAACATATCAGATATTTTTGAATCACTATCATCCATTAAAGTACTCATTTGGATACTAGACCATCCCATTACTTTTTGCATAGGAGAAGTATCTTCACCTTTAACGTTATATTCTTCTAAATTTGAATTAACATTTAATAAGATGTCTGCATATTCATTGTATTGAGAATTTATTAAACGTCTAAATTCATCACTACTTATTTTGGGTTCAATAACTGAAAGAGATTCCATACCCATAACTAAACCTTTGTGGATTTCATTTAAAACTTTTTTATTTTCTTCAGTAGTATTCATTTGTACCTCCTTTAAATATATACAAAATAAGTATTTTGTATATATTTATTTTGTACGTAAATAATAAAATTATAATATTAATTAATTCCATATGTATTTGTAGTTGGATCTTTGAATAAATTAATTTTTGGTGGTATAAAAGTAAATATTATAAACATAAAAAACATAAGTATTAATAATAAAGGAAAAATGTTGTTAGATAAAAAATTTAAAACTAATAATTTCGATGATATTAATTCTCCTATATATAAAGAAACAAAGAAAATACAAATGTTTATTATAGATATATTTGTGCCAATTATACCTGTATAAGTGTAAAAAAGAATAATAGTAATTAATAAACTAGAGATAATTCCGAATTGTACGTGCAAATAAATAATTTTTTGGTATGTTATCAAGTATAAAATATCCTAGTATTGTAGATAACATCATTGGAAAAAATAGTAATTTTAAGTGTTCCCAAGTGCTTTCATTTATTGCACTAAATGTTCCTATTAATAAATTATTATTAGATAAATGAAACGCAAAGTGTAGAAAAACTCCCAATATAGAACAAAATATAAAAGAAAATATTTTAAACTGTTTTATTGATAACTTTTTTATTTTTACACCTCCTTATAAAATATATACATATTATATTAGGATAGTAAAAAAATATTATAAATATTTTAATTTTGAAAAAATGTTTTAGAAGATATAAATATTGAATATGCTTTTTTTATATGATAAAATACAAGAGATATTAATGAAATAAAAAGTTTTTATATTAATAAAATAGATAATTTTAATATTTATGAAAGGAAATTTTTATGGATAAATTAATTGCGAAAAATCCTACAGCTTATCATAATTATACTATTACAGATAAAATTGAAGCAGGAATTGTTTTGACTGGAACTGAAATAAAATCAATTAGAAATGGTAAAGTAAATATCAAAGATACATATGTAAATTTTAAGAATGGTGAAGCATATATTTATGGTATGCATATAAGTCCATATGAACATGGGAATATCTTTAATAAAGATCCATTAAGAGATAGAAAGTTATTGTTACATAAAAGAGAGATTTTTAGATTGTTTGGAATGATGAAACAACAAGGAGTGAGTTTTGTTCCAATTGCTTTATATTTTAAAAATAGTAAAGTGAAAGTGGAAATTGGAATTGGAAAAGGTAAAAAATTATACGATAAAAGAGAAGATATGGCAAAAAAAGATGCTGAACTTAAGATGAGGAGATGGATGAAAAATGGTTAATGAATATATTGAAAATAATAAACAAAACATAATTGATAGTATAATAAATTGTGTTAGTTTTGAAAGTGTTTCAATAAAAGGAAGTGACCCAGAAGCACCATTTGGTGAAGAATGTAAAAAAGTATTAGAATATGTTTTAAATTTAGGAAAAGAAATGGGATTTAAAACGAAAAATGTAGATGGATATTGTGGATATATTGAGTTTGGTGAAGGTGAAGAGCTTCTTGGAATAATTGGACATTTAGATGTTGTTCCAGCTCATGTTGAAGATGGATGGATATCTTCTCCTTTTAAAGCAGAAATAAGAGATAATAAAATTTATGGAAGAGGAACGATTGATGATAAAGGACCTGTTATAGCTAGTTTATATGCTATGAAGGCTGTTTCTGAAAATGTGAAATTAAGTAAGAGAATAAGATTAATACTTGGTTTAAATGAAGAAAAAGATTGGGAATGTATTAATTATTACAAAAGAAATGAAGAATTACCTACAATCAGTTTTAGTCCAGATGGTAATTTTCCATGTATATATGCTGAAAAAGGTATTATAACTGTTAGATTAGAACATGAATATAAACTTAATCTAGGTGAGATTATAGAAATTGGTTCTGGTGATAATGCAATAAATGTTGTGCCTAAAACAGCTTATATGAGAATAAAATTATACAATGAAGAAGATAAAATTAAATTTGAAAATAAAGATGATGTATATGTTGAAGATTTAGGAAATAATGTATTACGAATTACAGGAAAAGGTGTAGCAGCTCATGCTGCACATCCTAATTTGGGAAAAAATGCAATCACTAAGTTATTTACATATATTAATAATGTAGAAGAAAATTCATATATTACATCATTAATAAATGAAGGTTTTTTCAAAATAGAAAGTCCTGACTATTTAGGAGGAGTAAATACAATTGATGAATCAGGTGTACTTACTTCTAATATTGGTGTTGTAAAATATGAAAACGGAATATTAAAGTTGTATACAAATTTAAGAGTTCCTGTAAATACAAATTTTGATATTATTCAAAATAGATGTGAAGAATTAAAAGATAGAGTAGAAGGTGTTTCTTATGGAATGGAACATGCCAACAATAAGCTATTTGTAGATAAGGAAAGTTATTTAGTAAAAACTTTAACTAGAATTTTTAATGAAGAAACAGGAATGAATGTAGAACCTTTAGCAATTGGTGGTGGAACTTATGCTAGAGCGTTTAAAAATTGTGTATCTTATGGTATGACAATGCCAGGTGATGAAGATTTGTGTCATCAAGTAAATGAAAATATTGATATTGATAAATTGATTTTATCTACAAAAATATTTGCTAAAGCAATTATAGAATTAGCAAAATAAGTTTATTTATAAAAATATAATAATTTTAGGTGAAATATGGTTGATTTAAATAAAGAAGTTCAATTTATAAAAGGAGTAGGACCAAGTAGGGCGAAACTTTTGCAAAAATTATATATAAATACTTTAGGTGATTTGATTTCATTTTTTCCAAGAGAACATGAAGATAGAAGCAAGCCTAAAAACATTTCTGAACTTGTAGATGGAGAAGAAGTATTAATTAGTGGATTTCCAGTCGGAAGAGTAAATGAAATAAGAGTAAGAAAAAATCTTACAATTTATAAATTATTTATAAAAGATGAAACTGGAACTTGTGAAATGAATTGGTTTAATCAAGCTTATTTAAAAAACACTTTTTCTCAAGATAAAAGATATAGTTTTTTTGGAAAAGTGAGTGTTAAATATGGAAAAGTTACTATGCAGTCACCTGTATATGAATTAGATGGAGCTAATAAAAATACAGGAAAAATAGTTCCAATTTATCCGCTTACATATAGTTTATCTCAAAATACTTTACGAAAAATAATAGAAAATGGATTAATTGAGGTAGATGGAAAATTAGAAGAAACACTTCCTAAATATTTATTAGATACATATAAACTTTGTGATATAAATACTGCTATTCATCAAATTCATTTTCCAGATAATTTTGGAAGATTTAATGAAGCAAGAAGAAGATTAGTTTTTGAAGAATTATTCACTATGCAACTTGCTCTTTTAAAATTAAAAAATAAATATGATACAGATAAAAAAGGAATTATTTTTGATAAAAATGTTCATATGTCAGATGTTATAAATAAACTTCCTTTTAATTTAACAGGAGCACAAAGAAGAGTTTTAGAAGAAATTGATAAAGACATGGAATCTATAAAACCTATGAATAGACTTCTTCAAGGAGATGTTGGTTCTGGTAAAACTGTTATTGCTGCTACTGCAGCATATAAATGTGTAAAGTCGGGTTATCAAGCTGTAATTATGGCTCCTACAGCAATTTTAGCAGGTCAACATTTAGAAACTTTTAATAATACTTTAGGAGAATTTGGCATCAGATGTGAGCTCTTGGTAAGTGGTATTACTAAAAAGAAAAAAGAAGCTTTATTAGAAAGATTAAAATTAGGGGAAATAGATGTGTTGATCGGAACACATGCTGTTTTTGAAGATAATGTAGAGTTTAAAAATTTGGGATTAGTAGTAACTGATGAACAACATAGATTTGGTGTAAGACAAAGAAGTAAATTAGCAGAAAAAGGAGATAACCCAGATGTTTTAGTTATGACAGCTACACCAATACCTAGAACTTTAGCTATTATACTTTATGGAGATTTGGATATATCAATTATAGATGAATTACCTCCAAATAGAAAGAAAATTGAAACATATGCTGTAACTAAAGAATTAGAACAAAGAGTAAATGTTTTTATAGGAAAGCAAATTGAAGAAAAAAGACAATGCTATATTGTTTGTCCTTTAGTTGAAGAAAATGAAGAAATTAATGCAAAATCTGTAATGGAGCTTACAGAACACTACAAAACAAAAATTTTTCCTGAGTATAGAGTTGAATGCTTACACGGTAAAATGAAAGCTAAAGAAAAAGATGATATTATGGAAAGATTTAAAAATGGGGAAATAGATATTTTAATTTCTACAACTGTTATTGAAGTAGGTGTAAATGTTCCAAATGCTAATATTATGGTTATTGAAAATGCAGAAAGATTTGGACTCGCTCAACTTCATCAATTAAGAGGACGTGTAGGTAGAGGGGAGTATCAATCTTATTGTATATTAAAATATCAAGGAAATTCTCAAATTATAAAAGAAAGAATGAGTGTAATATCAAAATCAAATGATGGTTTTTATATTTCAGAAAAAGACTTAGAACTTAGAGGTTCGGGAGAATTTTTTGGAACAAAACAACATGGTCTTCCTGAATTTAAAATTGCTAATTTATTTACAGATATCGAAACTTTAAAAAGAGTACAGGCTGTTACAATTGATATTTTAAGCAAAGATCCAGAACTTGAAAAAGAAGAAAATAAAGTTTTAAAAAGATTAGTTAATAATAAATTTAAGGACAGAATTGAAATTTAAATAATTCACAAAAAAGACATAATTAAAACACTAAAGTGACAATTTCAAATTGTATTATAAAAACAATTTGAATACGGAGGTATCAAAAAATGAAGCGAACTGAAGAAACTCGGCATGAAGTAAACGTGTGTCCCCAGTGTCAAGCAACGTGTCTGGTAGGTCATGATGAGGATGGTCAGGTACTCTGTGCTAATTGTGGTTGCTCCTTCCGAGCTGACGATATCACAGAAATCACTGACGCGCAGCTGCGTAAGCTCTACGAGACGGCTATCCGTCACGAACGAAGTGGCTGGACGGCTTTTGTTACCAAGTAACCGAGAAAACTTTAACCAGAGGGTGCTGACTCTCTGGTTTTCGCTTTTTTAAATAAAAATTTACACAAAAAACATATATTTTTAAAAATTAATATGATATAATGAGCCCATAAAATAGCTTATTAAATTGTTAATATAAATTTAATAAATATAAAAAACGGAGGTAACTTATGGTTAAATTTAATTTTGAAAATTCTAGCATAAAAGAAAATGTTATTATGACTTATGCAGATAAGGTAAATGAAATTCACAAATTAATGAATGAAAAAGCAAATGACGAAAAAGAATTTTTAGGATGGCTTGAACTTCCAACAAATTATGACAAAGAAGAATTTGAAAGAATAAAAAAAGCAGCTACAAAAATTCAAAATGATTCAGATGTATTAGTTGTAATAGGAATAGGTGGTTCTTATTTAGGTGCAAGAGCAGTTATAGATTCATTAACACATTCTTTCTATAATGCAATGCCAGAAGGAAAAAGAAAAACTCCTCAAATTGTATATGTTGGATGTAACTTAAGTCCAGTATATATGAATGATTTATTAGAATTTGTGGCTGAAAAAGATATTTCAATAAATGTTATTTCAAAATCAGGAACAACAACAGAACCAGCAATTGCGTTTAGAATTTTTAGAGAAGTTTTAGAAACAAAATATGGAGTAGAAGAAGCTAGAAAAAGAATTTATGTTACAACTGATAAGCAAAGAGGTGCTTTAAAAACATTAGCTAATGAAGAAAAATATGAAACTTTTGTTATACCAGATAATATTGGTGGAAGATATTCAGTTTTAACAGCTGTAGGATTACTTCCAATAGCAACAGCAGGGGTTGATATTGATAAATTGATGTTGGGAGCTAGAAATGCTCAAAAGAAATATAGTGATGCAAATTTAAAATATAATGATTGTTATAAATATGCAGTAGTTAGAAATTTACTATATAATTCAAATAAAAAAATTGAAGTTTTAGCAAATTACGAACCTAAATTACATTTCTTCACAGAATGGTGGAAACAACTATATGGAGAAAGTGAAGGAAAAGATTTAAAAGGAATATTCCCAGCTGGTGTTGATTTAACAACAGACTTACACTCAATGGGACAATATATTCAAGAAGGTGAAAGAACACTTTTTGAAACAGTACTTAATGTTAAAAATAATAGTTCAGAAATAGTTATTCAAGCAGATGATCAAAATTTAGATGGATTAAATTATTTAGCTGGAAAAACAATGGGATATGTTAATTCAAAAGCAATGGAAGGTACAGTACTTGCTCATGTTAGTGGAAATGTACCAAACTTAATGATTGAACTTGATGAATTAAATGAAGAAAATATTGGTGAATTAATTTATTTTTTTGAAAAAGCATGCGCTATGTCTGGACAAATTTTAGGAGTTAATCCATTCAATCAACCAGGTGTAGAAGAATATAAGAAAAATATGTTTAAATTATTAGAAAAACCAGGTTATTAATACATAAATACGTAATTGATAATTATAAAAGTTTTATTTATTAGACAAAAGTTTAATAAGTAAAACTTTTTATTTTTAAAAATACTTGATTAAAAAATATAGTAGTTATAAAATATTTATGAGATTCTAAAGATAAGGGGTTAAAATGAAAAAATTATTAATAAATTTACCAAAAAGAGTAGTTGTTTTAATTTTTATATGTTTCATTTTAGTTTGTGGACAAGTATGGCTAGAACTTGAAATGCCAGAATATATGTCAAAAATAACTATGCTCGTTGAAACACCAGGAAGTAAAATACATGATATTTTACATAATGGAATGAGCATGGTTTTTTGCGCTCTTTTTAGCTTGATTTTATCAATAATTGTTGGATTTTTGACTTCAGAAATATCAGCAAAATTTTCAATGGCTATAAGAAGAAACTTATTTAAAAAGGTAATAGAATTAGATTTAGAAGATATAGAAAGTTTTTCTGTAAGTAGTTTAGTCACTAGAACTACAAATGATATTACTCAAATTCAAATGATAGTATCAATGGGATTACAATTAATTTTAAAAGCACCAATAATGGCAATATTAGTTATAATAAAATTATTAGAAAACGACTGGAAGTGGAGTTTATTAACTACAATTTGTATGATGCTTATTACTTGTATTATTTCAGCAGTAGTAATTATTGTTTCACCTAAATTTAGAAAAATGCAAAAATGTACAGATGATTTAAATAATGTTTTAAAAGAAAATTTGACTGGTATACATGTTGTAAAAGCTTTTGATGCTGAAAATTATGAAGAAAATAAATTTGAAAAAATAAATAGTGAATTAACTGATATTCAATTAAAAAATCAAAAATCTTTGGCAATAAAAACACCTATATTGTATTTATCAATGTATTTAATTGTATTAGGTATATATTTTTTGGGAGCATACATTATTAAAAATGCTTTTATGGTAGAAAAGTTGGCAATATATGGAGATATGATTGTATTTGCATCTTATGCAATGCAAATAATTTCTATATTTTTAATGTTATCAAATATAATTTCATTATTACCAAGGGCAGAAGTATCTGCAAATAGAATTAATGAAGTCTTAGATAAAGAAATTAAAATGAAAAGTGGAAATGTAAAAATTTCAAAAAATAATATAGAAAAAATAGAATTTAAAAATGTTTCATTTAAGTATTCAAATTCTAAAGAAAATATTTTAAATAAAGTTTCTTTTAAAATCAATAAAGGGGAAAAGATTTTAATATTGGGAAATACTGGTAGTGGAAAGACTACTTTGGTAAATCTTATTTTAAGATTTTTTGATGTGAGTTCAGGAGAAATATTAATAGATGGTGTTAATATAAAAGATTATGAAAGTGAATCTTTGTATAAAAAGATGAGTTACATTCCACAAAAACCTATAATTTTTAAAGATACTTTAAAAAATAATATAGTATATGGAAGTAAAAATAATACTAAAATCGAAACTGCTATAGATTTAATAGAAGAAGAAACAAATGATAAGTTATTAAATCAAATTATTTCAAAAAATGAAATTAATTTGTCTATGGGACAAAAACAAAAAATAGCTATAGCAAGATCTATTCTAAGAAAACCAGAAATATATATATTTGATGATGCTTTTTCTGGACTAGATGATGTTACAGAAAAAGATATTATTGATAGAGTAAAAAAACATGATAATAATGCGACACTAATACTTATTTCTGAAAATTTAAAGAATTATAAATTAGCTGATAAATTACTAGTATTAGATAAAGGTAATTGTGTTGGATTTGGAACACATGAGGAGCTGATAGATTCTTGTGTGATTTATAAAGAGATGTTTAAACAGGGAGGAGAGACTATATGATTAAAAGATTAAAAAAATCTCCTCAAAATGTTGGAACTTTTAATATCTCAATAAAAAGATTATTTAAAGAGTTAAAAGGATTTAAAAGATTAATATTAGTTTCTATAATATTTGCTATATTGGGAACATTTTTATCTGTTATTGCTCCAAATATGTTATCTAATTTAACTGACGAAATAGGAAAAGAATTAAAAGTTGATCATGGAAATTTGGATTATTTGATAAAAGAAACTGAAGATGTAGATAAAACTATAATAATTAATGATGTAAAAATATCTTTGAAGGACCAACAAGAATTTAAAAATATTTTGAATAATATTGATGATACTAGTTCAAATTTGGAAATATATTCTAAAGTTGATGATATGCCTGAAAGTGTGAAAAAAGTCATTATGCCAGAAATGGATATGAATAAAATAAAGAAAATGACTTTAATACTTGTTGTTATATATGTAATAAGTGCAGTTTGTATGTATGTACAAGCAGAAAATATGGCAGACGTAACTAATGGGTTGGCAAAAAAATTAAGAATGAGAATATCTAAAAAAATTAATAATTTACATTTTAGATATTTTGACAAGCATTCTGTAGGAGATATTTTATCGAGAACAACTAATGATATTGATACTATAGCTCAATCAATGAATCAAGCTTTTGAAAATTTATTTACATCTATTATTCTAGTTGTTGGAACAGTTATAATGATGTTTGTGACTAATTGGATTATGGCGATAACAGCAATATTATCAACAATATTAGGAATAGTTCTTGCAGAAGAATTATTAAGAAAATCACAAAAATACTTTGTTTCTAGACAAAAAGAATTAGGAACATTAAATGAACATATTGAAGAAACTTATTCTAATATAAGATTTATAAAAGCATACAATGGAAAAAAAACAGCTTTTGATAAATTTGAAAAGTTAAATAAAAAGATGTATCAAGCAAATAGAAAAAGTCAATTTT
>JAEIGA010003966.1_pt1 | contig 22980 bp, 23 predicted proteins | sample 9270691 | NCBI WGS metagenome assembly JAEIGA01 (sample SAMN17057246, study PRJNA624740) | gut metagenome | biome: biome; isolation source: fecal sample | host: Bos grunniens | place: China: Xizang | collected 2019 | reverse complement strand
GCGTCCTTAAGACCTGGGATTAATGAAAACACTCTTTTTTGTTCGGGAAATTTAAGATTAGTTTGAAAGCCCACTAAATTATAAAGGCTTCCCTGAGCATTTTCTTTTCTTAGCTGAACCACCGCCCACGGACGATGATTTCTTCTCGGGTCGGTAAGCCCTACAGGCTTTAGGGGGCCGAAACGAATAGAGTCCTCTCCCCTTTTTGCTAAAACTTCAATAGGCATACAGCCCTCATACACTGTAAAGGGCTTATCAAAATCCTTAAGAGGTGCCGTTTGAGCGCTCACAAGCTCTTTATGGAAAAGTTCATACTCTTCTTTATTAAAAGGACAGTTTATATAGTCATCTGTGCCCTTACCATAACGAGATGCAGTAAAGGCAACCGACATATCTATACTCTCTTTAGTTACGATAGGTGCGGCGGCATCATAAAAGCTTAAATTATCCTCTTGACAGTATTTACCGATATTCTCTGCAAGGCTTTGCTCAGTCAAAGGTCCTGTAGCAATAACACAGTACAAATCCTCCGGTATTTCTTCAATTTTCTCATTTACAACCGTTATTTTGGGATGATTTTTCACCTTTTCGGTTATATAAGTAGAAAACAAATCTCTGTCAACTGCCAATGCTCCGCCTGCCGCAACCGATGTTTTATCAGCCGCCTCAAGACACACGGAACTCATTTTTCGCATTTCTTCCTTTAAAAGTCCTGCGGCAGAATCAATTCTTGTTGCTTTAAGTGAGTTTGAACAAACAAGCTCAGCAAACATATCACTTTTATGGGCAGGTGTTTTGTATTCTGGCTTCATTTCATAAAGGGTTACTTCATAGCCCGCATTTGCTATCTGCATAGCAGCCTCACAGCCTGCAAGACCTGCACCGATAACAGATATTTTATTTTTCATCTTTTGTTGCCTTTTTCTTTGTTACTCGTGTAGAACACTCTGAATTCATACAGAACTTTCTGCCTTTTGCACCTATAAGAATGTAAGAGCCGCACTCACTACAGGTTTCGCCACTGGGAAGACCCGGAGCCGCAAAATCGCACTTGGGGAACTGTGAACATCCATAAAACTTTTTGCCTGTCTTTTTAGAAACACGCTTAACAAGCTCACTGTTACACTTAGGACAAGGCTGTGTGATTTTTTCTTCAGGAAGAGGCTTTGTATTCTTACACTGAGGATAACCGGGACAGGCAAGGAACTTTCCAAAACGGCCTGATTTAACCACCATATTTCTTCCACAGTTTTCACAAATTTCCTCGGTTTCCTGATCAGGAACCTTAACCTTAACACCACTTGTAGAGTCCTCAGCCTTCTTAAGTGTAGCCGCAAAATCCTTATAGAAGCGGTCAACGGTTTCTACCCAGGAAAGCTTACCCTCATCAATTTTATCAAGGTTCTGCTCCATACCTGCAGTAAACTTAACGTCAACTATCTTTTTGAAATACTCTGCAATAAGGTCAGTAACCACCATACCCAGCTTTGTCGGTTTAAAGTATTTCTTTTCCTTTTCTATATAATCTCTCTGCACAATGTTTGAGATAATAGGAGCATAGGTAGAAGGTCTGCCTATACCATTTTCCTCAAGAGCCTTAGTTAGAGTAGATTCATTATAACGTGCGGGGGGCTGTGTAAAGTGCTGATAAGGTGTAATGGACTTACACTTAACGGTTTCGCCGCATACAAGCTCAGGCAGAGAAACCTCTCCCTCATCATCAGCCTCTTTAACATCATATAAAGCGGTAAAGCCATCAAATTTAACGGTATATCCACTTGCTTTATAAAGATAATCACCTGCGATTACATCAACAGAAACGGTATCCTGCAAACAGTTTTCCATCTGAGAGGCAATGAAACGTTCCCAGATAAGCTTATACAGCTTATACTGCTCTGCTGTAAGGGAAGCCTTTGCCTTTTCGGGAGTAAGCTCGGTAATAGTAGGTCTGATAGCCTCGTGAGCATCCTGAGCGTTACCCTTTGTTTTATAAACTCTGGGCTTTTTGGGAACATATTTTTCACCGTAAACAGAAGAAATAAACTTTTGTGCAGCAGCAGTAGCCTCTGCAGAAATACGCAGAGAATCTGTTCTCATATAAGTAATAAGACCCGTACTACCCAAACCTTCAATTTCAATACCTTCATAAAGCTGTTGAGCTATACGCATGGTACGAAGGCCTGTAAAATTAAGTCTTCTTGCAGCATCCTGCTGTAAGGTAGAGGTAATAAATGGAGGCAATGGTTGCTTTTTTCTCACACCTTTTTTAATAGAAGAAACTGTAAAGGCTTCATTTTCGGTTTCAGCCACTATTTTGTTTGCTTCTTCCTCGGTTTTAACAGCAATCTTTTCGCCCTGAGCTGTACCGTAGAATTTAGCTATAAAGCTTCTCTGTTTAGAAAGCTTTGCATCAATAGTCCAGTATTCTTCAGGAACAAAGCCTTCGATTTCTCTTTCTCTGTCAACAACAAGCTTTAAGGCTACAGACTGAACACGACCTGCCGAAAGACCGCGTTTAACCTTTTTCCAAAGGAACGGACTAAGCTTATATCCAACAATTCTGTCCAGCACTCTTCTTGCCTGTTGTGCATCAACAAGATTAAGGTCGATTTCGCGAGGCTTCTTCATACCTGTTTCCACACCATTTTTGGTGATTTCGTTAAAGCAAACCCTTAGAGGAGATTTCATATCAAGAGCAAGAAGCTGAGCAAGATGCCAGGAAATAGCCTCACCCTCACGGTCAGGGTCGGTAGCAAGATAAACTTCTTCGCTATTGGCGGCGGCCTCTTTAAGTTTCTTGATAACATCTTTTTTGTCGTTCATTTCGATATACTGAGGAGTATATCCGTTTTCTATATCAACACCCATTTTTGATTTAGGTAAATCTCTGATATGGCCGACAGAAGCCATTACCTTGTAATCACTGCCTAAATATTTCTGAATACTTTTTAGTTTACCGGGTGACTCGATAATAACAAGCTTAGACATTTTTTCTCTCCTTATGCTAATTTAAAGTATAGCGTCCGCCGGGCAAAGCTTTGATATATCCAAAGAGCTCAAGCTCACCCAATGCAGACAAAATATTATTTGAATTCATAGTTTCACTGAGCAAATCATCACATGTAAAAATTTGCTTATCTAATTGATTATATATTATTTTTGCGTTTTTGGAAAGACCTTCCGGCAATATTTTTTTATTTATTTCTCCGTTATTTATTTTTAACGGCTTGTTTTCATCAGATTTTTTGTTATTTATCTTTCTCACGGGCTTTTCATTCGGTTTGTATTCAGGCATTTTTGCCAACGGCTCATTTGTGGCCTTTTCGATATTTATTTTACCGCCAAGCCGTGTTTTATATTCACCGAATACATCATCCAGCTTAGTAATAGGTTTAGCGCCGTCAAGAAGTAATTTGTTTATACCCGAATATTGAGGCAAAGAAGGATTACCGGTAATAACAAAAATATCTTTGTTTTGCTCTTCGGCATGTCTTGCTGTAATCATTGTACCGCTTGACTCTTCAGCTTCAACAGCAATAATACCGAGAGAAAGACCCGACATTATCCTGTTTCTATAATGAAAAGAGCCTTTATTTACCTTAGTGTAAGGAGGATATTCGGTAATCAGACAGCCATTACCGGCAATATCATTTCTTAACTGTTCATTTTGAACTAAATAATTATCTCCAAAGCCGTTAGCAAGAACAGCTACAGTTGTACCGCCGTTAAGAAGCGCACCCTTATGAGCTGCAGTATCGCTGCCCGTAGCACCTCCGCTAACTATAACAAAACCGGCTCTGCTCAGCCGTCCCGCAAGGGAATATGCACATTTATATCCATAATAGGAAACCTTTCTCGGACCGACGATACACATTGTAGGAATATTGTCAAAATCAGGAAAACGCCCCTTCACATACAAAGCAAAGGGAGGATTGGGTATATTTTTCAGTATTTTGGGATATACCGACATATCAGGAGTAATAACCGTTATATTCTCCCTAATACACCTTTCATAAATGTCCTTTGCTTTTTGAAGAGGTGTACTGCTCATAACACGAAGCTCACGCTCATTAAAAATACCTGCAGCCATTCTCCCCTCTTCGCCTGCGGAAAAAACCGCTTTGGCAGAGGGAAACTTTTCCATAACATCAGATAATCTGTTATTGCCGTAGCCGAGAGCCTGTTGCAGCCATATCCAGTATATCACTTTACCATCTCCCACATAACAATAGCGGCGGCAGCAGCAGCGTTTAATGATTCAGCTCTACCCAGCATTTGTATGGTAATACTTTTATCACACACAGCAATTGTTTTATCGGTTAAGCCGTTAGCTTCATTACCTATAACCGCAACAGAAAATGAATTAAAGGAAATTTTACCCACCTTTTCTGCTTCACCATGAGCAACACAAGCGTAGGTAGAGGCTGTAGTTTTCTTTAAAAACTGTGGCATATCATCTGTAAAAATAAGGGGCAAACGAAGCAGTGTACCCATTGATGCCCTAAGAGATTTCGGGCTGTATGGGTCACAGGAATCATCGGTAATTATAATGCCGCTTATACCAAGTGCCTCGGCAGTACGGGCAACAGCACCGAGATTAGCAGGGTCCTGAACGTTTTCAAGGGCTATATATTTGCCCTTATGGCTTAATTCTTCTTTTCTTTCAGGCATAGCTGCAACAGCAAATATGCCCTGCGGTGTAAAAGTATCCGAAATATTCTTTGCCACCGATTCACTTATTTGTGCGACAAAATCCGCACAGGCAATAAATTTTTCAAGCTCGGTGCGGTGTTTTTCATAGGCGGCAGATGTAAAATACAGTTCATTAAGTCTGATGGAATTTTCACAGGCATCATCAATAGTTCTAAGTCCTTCAATAACGAAACAGCCCTCTTCTTTTCTGAAGCGAGAGGATGTCTGAAGTTTGCAAATGCGTTTAATACGCCCATTATCTTTACCTGAAATTTCAGCAAAAGACATATTATTTTTCCTACCTTATATATTAAAAAATTCGCCCAAGATATAACTTGGGCGATAGATTTACTTAGCTAAAGCCTTCTTAGCCTGCTCTGCAATTGCTGCAAAACCTTCGGGGTCATTAACTGCAACATCAGCCAACATTTTACGGTTGATCTGAACACCTGCAATCTTAAGACCGTTCATTAAAGTAGAATAATTCATACCGTTGATTTTAGCTGCGGCAGAAATTCTGGTAATCCAAAGACGACGGAAATCGCGCTTTTTCAGACGACGGCCAACATAAGCATAGTTGCCAGACTTCATAACTGCTTCTTTAGCAGTTTTAAAGAGCTTGGATTTAGCTCCGAAATAGCCCTTAGAGAGCTTTAAAATCTTTTTTCTTCTTTTGCGTGTTGCTAACGCACCTTTAACACGAGCCATTTGTAGAAACCTCCGTTAATTAATCGTTACTTTTCCTTATTTATAAGGAATTAATCTCTTAACAGTTGCTGTATTTGTTACATCAGCAATAACTGTCTTGCGAAGATTTCTCTTACGCTTTGTAGTTTTCTTGTTAAGAATGTGAGACTTGAATGCATGAGCACGTTTTACCTTGCCGGTTTTGGTAAGCTTAAAACGCTTTTTTGCACCACTGTGTGTTTTGATTTTAGGCATAATAAATCCTCCCTTTGAATTTCTGTCTTATTTAGCGGACTTTGGAGCAAGGAACATAAGCATATTTCTGCCTTCCATTTTAGCAGGTTTTTCAACGGTTGCAAATTCCTCGCAATAATCAGCAAATCTTGCCATTGTTTCCAGACCGATTTCGGGATGTCCCAATTCACGTCCACGGAAACGGATTGAAACCTTAACCTTATCACCGCTTTTAAGAAAACGGATTGCCTGATTTCCCTTTGTTTCGAAATCGTGAGTATCAATGGAAAGACCAAGGCGAACTTCCTTGATATCAAAGGTTTTCTGGTTCTTTTTAGCTTCCTTTTCGCGTTTAGCCTGTTCAAAACGGTATTTACCGAAATCCATAATTTTACATACAGGCGGGTTAGCATTGGGAGAGATATTAACAAGGTCAAGTTCTCTCTCATAAGCGGCAGCTATAGCATCTTTAATAGGAAGAATACCAAGCTGACTTCCGTCGGTATCAATCACACGAACCTCTTTAAACCGTATTGCCTCATTAATGGCTACTTCTTGTTTACTGCTGATAGTACGCACCTCCAAAATAAAACAAAAGCGTGAACGAAATCCGTTCACGCACCAAAAAACAACCGAAATTAACATTGAATTTCAGAAAACTTGATGACCCTTTCAGACATTAAACCTTGGGGTGAGAACGGATAGTTCTTCTTTTTACCGCATTATTGTACCACAGACCTTACTGTGTGTCAAGTATTTTTTTATTTTATTTCAAGCTCTTTTATAGAGCGAGCCTGATAGTTGATATTTTTAAGCAGCTCCGGCTTTGACAAAGCTACCGCCGCACCCTTTACAAGACTAAGTTCAGGCTCATCATAGGTAATAACCTCTATACCTATATATTCTGAAATAAGTTCTGCCATTCCAAACATCTTAGAACCGCCACCCACAAGATGAAGTCCCTTTTGCTTAATATCTGCCACAAGGTCAGGCTCGGTTATTTCAAGCACCTTTCGTATAGCGTTACAAATTGTTAGAGCACACTCATTAAGTTTTTTATAAATCTCACCCGAAGAAATTTCAAAAGCCTCGGGAAGACCGCTGAACAGATTTCTGCCCTTAGCTATTGCAGTAACCTCTACAGGACGCTTTGATACACAGCCCACCTGTTTTTTAATGCTTTCTGCAGTAAGCTTACCTATAGCGATATTACGCTTTCTTCTCACATAATTAATTATAATATCATCAAAATCGTATGACGCCGTCTTAAAGGAATCACAGGCAACTATACCTCCAAGTGAAAGAACCGCAATATCGGTAGTACCTGCACCTATATCTACAACAAGGTTTCCCGAAGGTGCACTGAAATCAAGACCCAAACCTATAGCAATAGCAATAGGGGCCTCAACAACGCTTACGCTTCTGCCTCCGCCGGCCTGAACAACATTTGCAAGAGAATGATGCTGAAGTTCAGTAAGCCCAGTAGGAAGAGTCGCCATTACCTTAGGACGAATAACCTTATTACCAAAGGCAGTATCCATATAATTTTTAAGCATAGCCTCGGCAATATCATAGTCAGCAATAAGACCATGCTCAATTGGGTGAATACACTCAAGAGTATCGGGAGTTCTGCCCATAGTCTGCTTAGCTTTATCACCAAAATAAACGGGAGCATAGGTTTCTGCATCAACCGTAACCACACTTGGCTGTTCAATAACAATGCCCGAATCTGAAAAAATAACGGTTTTTGATGAACCTAAATCTATACCTATATCACTGGGCATAAACGCCACCTCCCTCTAAGACAATTATATCCGTATTTTTTAATTTTTTCAACTGTTTTTATCACTTATAAGTGCTGTAACACAAAACACTTCATCTGCTCCAGCCATTAAAAGCTGACGGGCACAGGCATCCAGCGAAGCTCCAGTAGTTTTAATATCATCCACAAGAAGAATGTTTCCGCCAACAGCTTTACCCTTTCGGTAATAATTTTCATAGGCATTAAGAAATCTTGAATGAATTCCCCGTTGCTTATGCTGAGTTCTTGAAAAAAGAGTTCTGCCCAGCAAGGAGTGTTCAATGGGAATATCAAGTTCTCTTGATATATCCTCTGCAAGTATTCTTGACTGGTCATAACCTCGTTTGATTTTTCTGAATAGTCCTGTAGGAACATAGGTTATTCTACTGAACTCAATATGGCCGTAATCCCTTAAAACACTTTGTGTCATAGCGTGTGAATAGATGGGAGAAAGAACCCTTGCACCCGAAAACTTCAATTTGTAAAGACCGTTTTGTGCAACGCCCTTATTGTAAAATGGTGCAGTAATACGGGAGAAATGATATACATATCTTGAACAGTCGCATTTCTTTTTATTAAGTCCGCATTTAAGACACATATTTTTCCCGGTTCTTTCAAGAGCTTTTTCACATTCCTTGCAGATAACACTCCCGTTTTCCACACCCGAATTACAGTACATACAGTGTGACGGCACAAAGAAATCAAACGCCGATTTTATAAAATCCTTCATTATAGTTTGTCCTGAATAAAATCTTTAAGTAAAGTATATCTCAGCATTTTGCGATCGTTTTGGGACATTGCATAAAAGACTTCGCTTTTACCCACAACAACAAGAAGCTTTTTAGCACGTGTTACCGCGGTATACAAAAGATTTCTGTATTTAAGGCGTGTAGGAACATCATAAAGAGGAAGCACCACACACTCAAACTCGCTTCCCTGACTTTTATGAACCGTAACGGCATAGGCAAGTTCTATCTGAGATAAATCCTCCGTAGAATATGTAACGGTCTTGTCCTCAAATTTCACATCCACAGTACCCTCTCGCAGACTGATTTTCTCAACATAACCCACATCACCGTTAAATACACCTGTTCCCTCTTCTCCGTTATCCCGAGTCCAGACAATTTCATAGTTATTTTTTATCTGCATAACCTTGTCCTTTTCTCTAAGATAACAGCCCTTAAAAACAAGCTCAGGTGTTTTTTTATTTTTGGGGTTAAGCTGTCCCTGTAACACATTGTTAAGGTTAAATGTACCAAGAGTCAATTTTCTTGAGGGACAAAGCACTTGTATATCCTTTAGACAGTCAAACCCGTAAGCCGAAGGAAGACGCTCACAGCAAAGGGAAATCACTGTAGAGAGAGCCTCCTCACCGCTTTTTCTCTGCATAAAGAAGAAATCCGAATCTCTTATAAAAAGGTCAGGTTTTTCTCCGTCAATAATAGCGTGCGCAGTACGTATGATGGCGCTGCTCTGTGCCTGTCTGAATACCTTATCAAGAGTAACAGTTTCAAATGCATCGCTTGAAATCAAATCCCCAAGCACATTTCCCGCCGAAACACTGGGAAGCTGGTCAATATCTCCTACAAGAATTATTCTGCAGGAAAGTCTTAAAGCCCTTAAAACATTTTCAAAAAGAAGCGTATCTATCATTGATACTTCATCAATGATAATCACGTCACAATCAAGAGGATTGCTCTGATTTCTTGAAAATTTATGCTCTCCCTCATCACTGAACTCCACCTCTAAAAGTCGGTGAATTGTTTTAGCCTCACAGCCTGTAAGCTCACTCATTCGCTTTGCGGCTCTTCCTGTGGGGGCAGCAAGTTCTATTTTCAAATTCCTGTAACGGAAGGCCTCTATCATAGCCTTAAGGGTTGTGGTTTTGCCTGTTCCGGGACCGCCGGTAAGAACAAAAATTCCGTTTTCGAATGCCTTTATAACTGCACTTTTCTGCTTTTCATCAAGGGTAATCCCCATTTGATTTTCGATTAGTTCAAGTTCCTTTAAATTAAGATTGGATTTGCGTTTTTCTCTGTTTACAACAGACAGTCTTGCCGCTATGTATTCCTCGGCGGCATAATATTCATTAAGTGCAATAAACTCTCCTGAATCTATAGTAACACGTCTTATTCTTAGTGTACTAATCAGTTCTTCTATAGCTTTTTCAATAAGCTCTGTCTTAGCATCAAGAAGCTCGGATGAAACAGCTTTAAGCTTTTCTACAGGAAGACAGGTATGACCATTGCTTGTGTTCTTTCTCAAAACATATTCTATACCCGCACAAAGACGCAGACTGTCACTGTTTGGTATTTTGTAATAGGCGGCAATATCCTCTGCCTTTTCAAATGACAAATCAATCTTTTCTCCGCACAGAACATAGGGATTTGTTTCTATCTGTGACACAGCTGAGGTACCCAGCACCTTATATACTTTAATTGAGTCCTCCGAAGAAATTTTAAAACGCGACAAAAGCAGCATAACATCCCTTATACCGAATTGCTTAACAAATTCCTCCCCGATAGCCTGTGCCTTTGCAGGAGAAATTCCTTTTATACGAACAAGCTCCTGAGGGGCAGACTCAAGCACTGTCATTGTATCCTCCCCAAAGGTTTCCACAATTTTTCTGGCAGTAGACGGGCCTATTCCCTTAACAGAACCCATAGAAAGATAACGAAGAATTGCGGCGGCAGTAGTAGGCATATTTTTCTTAACAGTTTCAACCTTAAACTGCCGTCCGTAAACCGCATGAACGGTATAACTGCCCAAAACCTCAATATCGTCACCTGTGTTTATAAAGGGCATTGAACCCACAACAGTTACCTCTTCAGAATCACACTGTAAAAGAGCAACAGTGTAGCCGTTCGTATTATTTTGATATGTAATCTTTCTTACAATGCCTTTAAGGCTTTGCATTTCATTTTGAACTTCAGACACTCTGCTCCTCCAATACATATTTTACTATAAAAGGTAATTCATCTTTCCTGCAACAAATTATATTTTTATGGCATTTACTGAAAGCTTGGCAGGTTTTGTCAGGCTCACCTTCACAAATCATAATAAGCGCATCGGCATAATCATTACCGCACCAACGGTATTTTTCAAAGCAGTACATAAACTGCTCCTTTTCATTTTCTTTGTCAAGTCTTGTTATCAATAAGGTTTTATTTCTGCTTTTTGGACGGATAAGAAACAGCCATATTCTGTATGTAATATAAGCGGCTCCAACAGCTGAAAAGAAAAGAAAAACAAGTATTACCATTACTTCAATCATTTAACCACCTCCATATATACTATGCAAAAGGCAGATAAATGACAAAAGGGCTGAAAAGCCCTTTTGTATTATTTCTTAAATTTTACGGTAACCTTTGTTATAGAGTTTGCCTCTTTGGTTCCTGAGGGAAGAATCATCTGTGCCTCAAGGGATTTTCCGGATACAATAGAGGTATAATCAATTGGGGAAAGTTCAACCTTTTCAAGAGCCTCTATTACATCAGGCGGTCCCTGAACAGTAACCTTTGCAGGTGATACACTTTCTACCATCAAAAGACCCGCATTATCAGATGGCTCTCCCGAAAAGACAGGAACTACAGGAACGGTTTTTTCCATATAAATCGGAACTGTAACCTTCATTTCTTCATCAGGAAGAGTAAAGTAGCTGTTTTCGATTATATTTCCATCTTTATCATAAATAACAATGTCTGCATCATAGGTCTGACTCGCACTTATCTCGGCTTCTTTGTTTACTATTACCTCTACCCTGTCGATAAGGTTCATTTTACTTCTGGGACCTGTAATGGTAATTTTCTTGCTGTCACCAACATAATTAAGCATAGGTGTATCCTTATAAAGACCCTTTGCAGAGGTAATAAGGTCTGCCCTTGCAACCACATCAAAATCCTTTGTATCTACATAGTCAAAGGTAAGCTTAACACTTTTGGGACTTACCTCAACAAAGGTAAAACCCGAAGTACCGCCGGCTGACTGAGCCACAAGAGGAATGTTATATTCACCTGGTGCTGTAACAGCGCTTAAATCAGCGTTAATAAGAATATCCGACGGCTTAAGACCACTGACAATATAATTCGGGCCATTCACCGTTACATTGGCGGTTTTAACATAGTCCTCAGAAACAACCTCAAGTCCCATATTTCCCGCAAAGCTATCCTCGATACCAATATTTATAGTGATATTTGCAAAGGTAGATGTTCTGGTTTCTGTTTGATTAACCGAAATAACCAACCAGGCTACACAAGCAGCTACAAATGAAAAAATAGCTGTAAAGCGACGGTTTGAAAAAAGCTTACTAAGAGAGAAATTTTTTAGTTTTTCCATTACTTATCCTCTCCTTCGTTTTTCTTCACAGGCTTTATACGGTCAATAACGTTTTTGATTTTACTTACAATCGAGTCATTTTCACCCGATTCATCATTTTGAATTATCAGACGGTAAAGCTCTTCTCTAAGCCTTATCTGGTCAAAACCGCGTTCGATTGTACCGTTTTGAACAAGGGAGATTTTTCCTGTTTCTTCAGAAACCACAAGGATGACCGCATCCGAAACTTCACTCATACCAATAGCGGCACGATGTCTTGTGCCAAGCTGTGAGCTAAGATTAGGATTAGCCGTAAGAGGAAGAATACAGCCTGCCGCAAGAAGTCTGCCGTCACGGATAATAAGCGCACCATCGTGTAAAGGTGATTTTGGATAAAATACATTTCCCACCATTTGTGAAGAAGTATTGGCATCAATAAGAGTTCCTGTGTTTATAATATCGCCAAGAGAGGTGGTTCTCTCAAAAACAATAAGAGCGCCGATTCTCTGGTCGTGCATACTCTGAACCGCAACGCAAACACTGTCCACAGCCGCTTTAAGTGTTTCTGCATCGGTGGTATAGCCGTGACCGAAGTGACCGAATTTGCTTCTACCGATACGCTCAAGAGCACGTCTGAGTTCGGGTTGGAAGATAATAGCAAGGGCGATAATACCCCAATCCATAACCTTGGTAAGAAGCCACCTGACAGTAACAAGGTCAAACCAGATAGACAGCGTATAAGCAATAACAAGTATAATTAAACCCTTTACAAGCTGTCCGCCGCGGCTTTCTCTGAGAAAATGTATTGCCTTGGAAATGATGTAGGCAATAATTATAATATCAAGTAAATCAAAAATCGAAATATGAAGCACTGCATAAACAATCTGATTCCACAGTGTATATATTCCGTTAATAAAATCAGTCACAACATCATTCCCTCACTTTTTATTCACATTTATATTAACATAATATATTTTTTTATTCAATAGATAATTTAATATTTTAGTAAAATTTTAAAACTTTTTTGCAACAATATCCGAAAGCACATAGCAAAGTCGGTCAACCTGACGTGTATCCGATAATAATCCGGGTGCAAAACGCACAGTTCCGGTTTCCAATGTCCCCAGGGTTTTATGAGCCAAAGGAGAACAATGAAGTCCTGCTCTGACCGCTATATTTTTACTGCTGAGAAGAGCCGCAACCTCGTTACTGTCCATACCATCAACACAAAAAGAAACAACAGGAACACTGTAATTTTCATCAAAGCCTATAATTCTTATCCCCTTTTGTCCGTAAAGCTTCTTGCAAAGGTGTTTACACAGCCTCATTTCATGTTCTCTGATGCTGTCCATTCCACGTTTTTTAACAAAATCTATACCTGCAGAAATGCCCATTATTCCGGGAACATTAACCGTTCCGCTCTCTAACATTTCGGGCATATCTCTACCTTGATCAAGACTTATCGAATTACTTCCCGTTCCGCCTTCAAGAACCGTTTCATTTATGGGCGAAGAGGCTATAAGAATACCTGTTCCCATAGGAGCAAAAAGTCCTTTATGAGAAGCTATACAAAGATAATCAATTCCACATTTTTTCATATCAATAGGCAAAACTCCTGCACTCTGAGCTGCATCTACCCCAAAAAGAACTCCTCTTTTTTTGCATAGCCTTCCGATTTTTTCAATAGGTAAAACCCTACCGCAAACATTTGAGGCATGAAGGCAAAACAGCATTTTTGTTTTGGGTGTTATATAACGCTCTATTTCTTCCTCCAAATCCTGAGCAAATGCGTTAAAAATACTTAACATTACACCATTTTCTTCAAGCTTTTTGGCGGGTCGAGCCACTGCATTATGCTCAAGATTTGAAATAATAAGATGGTCGCCTTTGGTCAGCACACCTTTAAGAACGAAATTTATTGCCTGAGTACAATTAGCTGTAAAAACCACATTTTCAGGGCTTTCACAGCCAAAAAAAGCTGCCACCTTTTCTCTCACACCATATATTTTTTCTGCAACCTTTATAGAGGCTTTATGACCGCTTCTGCCGGGATTTGCACTGTAGCTTTCAAGTGCATTTTTAACAGCATTTACAACACATAAAGGCTTTGGACTTGAGGTAGCAGCATTATCAAAATATATCATATTTCACCTTCTTTCAAAAAAGCACAGGCTATAAAGCCTGTGCTTCACCTTGGGAGTATCTTTAATATTTTCACATTTGCCTGTCTTAAAAGTGATTCAATTTCTTTTATATTCCCTCGAGTTACTACCGAATAGCCACAACCGTATTGTTTTTCGGTAGCTTTCATTCTCTCTATTTCAGCAAATATTCCTTTTCTTTTCAATATTTCCCTGCCTTTTATGGCATTTGTTACCGTTCCTGTAGCAATAACATATTCATTCATTTTTGCCGCCTCATTTGAGCTTGCCTAGCCAAAGCATTCAAACTTGAATCAGATTTTGGAACAAGTTTTTTTGCTGTGGCTTCGTTAAAATACTCGTAAATCCGTCAGGATTTACTGTACTTTGTGCCTCGCCAATCAAAAAATCCTTTATTTACAAAATTATACGACCTAAAAGGAACAGTTTTTGAGTGAATTTTGGTGAAGCGAAGCACATAAGGCTGTCGCCTATGTGTGACAATGAGCCGAAAGACATCTAAAAACCGACCTTTTAGGCTGGTTCAAGTTTAAATGCTTTGGCTAGTATTGCACAGCTTCTGCAATACATTACATACTATGCTGTAAAGGGCTTTCTGTTACAGTGTAGTGATATCCTACCGTAACAATAAGCGGCAGAACAAAAAGACCTGCAAATCCGAAAATTTTAAGACCGAGAACCATTGACACAAGGATGACAACAGGGTGAAGTCCTACCTGTTTTCCCATAATTTTAGGTTCTAAAATATTTCTTACAACCGTTACTACAGCATAGATAATTACTAAGGAAACAGCCCTTTTAACCTTACCTGTCAGCACCGAAACAATCGCCCAGGGAATAAGCACAGTACCGCTCCCAAGTACCGGCAGCATATCCACAAGGGCAGTAATAGCCGCTATCCTTATTGGTGCACCGATTTTCATTATGAAAAAGCCTACCATCAACTGAACAAACGCTATTAAGGAAAGCAAAAAATATCCCTTTATAATTTTAAAAACCTTATTGACCGTAATCTCCCATATTTTTCTTATCTTATGCGTGTTTTCCTCACCCAGAGCAAAATAGGTATTTTCCTTTAGTTTTTCAAAATCCTTTGCAATATAACAACCTGTAATTACAGTAACAAATACGCTGAAAACCACAGAGGGCAACGAAGCGGCAAACCGTGCAAAAAAGGAAGAAATCCACTCCGACAATTTAACAAGCAGATTCTCGGCAAAGTTGTTTACTGTATTCGAAATATATTCTCCGTACTCCCCTGCCGTACCATCCGTAAGCTCTTTGATTTCACCGGAAAACCCTTTGACCGCCCCTGTCAGTTTTTCAATTAATACCGGTGCTTTATGTGTAAAGTTTGCAGCCAAAATATAAATTCTGTTACCGGCAAACACTATAATAAGAACAAGAGCAAGATATATCAGTATTACACAGCAAAGTGCCGCAGTCGACTTTTTAATTTTCAGTTTATAACTGATACTAACTGCGGGTTTCTGTACCAAAAAAGCAAGTACAGTACCTATAATAAACGGAAGAAGATAACCAAGACAAAATTTTAATATAAAATACAAAATACCCACAATAACAAAAACATAGGCAATAAAAACGAGAAATTTCTTTTTTCTGTCTAAGCTCAATTCTTCACCCTCATAACACTGTTGATTTTTTGATATGTATGATGTATAATCAAATAAAAACTGTTTTTGGACGGTGGACAAGATATGGAAAATTACGATATGCTGATAGTTAAAGCCTCTGCTCTTCCAGAGGTTTATTTAAAGGTGCTTTATGCCAAAGAACTACTCGAAAACGGCAGTTGTACAAATGTTAGTGCCGCCACACAGAAGGTAGGTATTTCACGAAGTGCTTTTTATAAATATAAAGACTGTGTGTTTGCCTACCATAAACAAGACACAGATAAAAATCTATGTATAAGTGCTATGCTAAGCGACCGTGCAGGTGTATTTTCTGCACTTACGGCTCAATTATACCAAGAGGGTGCCAACATACTTACCATCAACCAAAATCACCCTGTTGACAACATTGCCGCAGTTACCATAACCGTTCGTACCGATAATGTCACCGTTTCTATAGAAGAGCTTATGAATAGACTCAGAAAAATAGACGGTGTTATTTCAATTAAAATCATATAGGAAGCATTATGAAAGATATTTTATTAAAAACACAAAATGACATATTCAGTCTGAGAGTAGCGGGTATATGTTTGAACGATGGAAAAATCCTGCTCCATAAAACGAGTGATAACAACGGCTATTCTCTACCCGGTGGACATGTAACCTTTCAGGAAACTGCCGAACAAGCTATTATAAGAGAGTTTTCTGAAGAAATAGGTGCAGATATATGGCTGGGAAATCTAAAATGGATAGGAGAAAATTTCTTCAACCGAAGCGGATACCCTTGCCATCAGATATGTTTTTATTATACCGTTCATCTTCTTGATGCCCAAATTACAAAGAACAGAAAATTTATAGGAAACGAGCACAGTAAACCTATTTATTTTGAGTGGATTCCCCTCTCCTCTCTTGACAGAATAAAACTGTATCCCGAGAACATCAAGACTCTTCTCAACGATATTCACAGCAAAGAAATAAAGCACTTTGTTTGCAAACGAAAAACAACCTAAAAATAAATATAAAAAAGCGAGTCAACGACTCGCTTTTTTAATGTGTCCCAAAATCAAATATATCCTCTGTGGCGTCGGTTCCTGATTCGATAACATTTGTATATGCATCGGGTGCAATACCAACAATTACAGTCTGAGCGGCTATTACTCTTGTTTGCGCATTGAAGGTTGAGCGATACCAAGGTATTATGGTCTGACCATTCATTTTAACTATTATATGTATCTGATGAAGCACCTGATTAATTCCTGCACTGTAAAACCTGCTTTCAAAATCCGCTATAACAGTTGTTGTTATCTGCATTTTGAATTTCATTTCAGGCCCTCTGCCAACTGTATATTCATTCCCTATAATCGTACCTATGGGAATGGATAAGGTGTATCTTTCTCTTTTAGCGATTTCTTCTGCCACTCTTACAGAAATTTGCGATTTAATATAATTCATTTTAGCAGCCGATACCTCAAGAGAGGTCACCTGTCCCTCATTATCTCTGCAAAGAGTAACAAGGTCGCTGTAATCTATATCATCCTCATAAAAAATATCACTTACAATTTCATCCACAGTCCTTATCATTACAGTTTCACCTACAGAAGCACTGTAATCACATAAAACATTTCTCATTCGCCTGTCAACTATTAAAAAGCTACCCAGCAGTATAGAAAATATAAGAACGGTAACTGTAATATATTTAAGAGATTTTTTCTTTTTTCTCACATAAAAACACCTGCCCCTCCATATATAATATGAAGAAGCAGGTTGTTGGTTATTGGTTATCCGTGTATATGTTCCTGAACACAGTATTTAATTATATGCGCAACATTCTCAAAGCCGATTTTACTGTCAATACATAAATCATAAGAACGGGCATCTCCCCACTTATTATCAGAAAAATAATTATGATAGCTCGCCCTTTTCTTGTCTGACTTTTTCACCATATCAATAGCCTTATCAAAAGAAATATTCTCATATTCCATAACACGCTGAGCTCTTTGTTTAATATCAGCGTGAATAAATACAGAAAGAAGATTTTCCTTATCCTTTAGTATGCTGTCAGCACATCTTCCCACAATAACGCAAGACTCTTTATCTGCAATTTCTCTGATAATTTCAGCCTGTACGGCAAACACCTTATCAACAAGAGTAAGATTAGGAACGCCGCTTAACACACTTTCATAGGAATACGCTCCGAGAGATAAAGAATATAAAAAGCTGTTAGTGGGTTTTTCATCATAATCCTTTAGTATTTCAGCACTCAACCCACTGTTTTTAGCTGCTAAATCAAGAAGTTCTTTATCATAAAGTTTCACACCCAAATCCTCAGCCAACATCTTTGCAATTGCATGTCCACCGCTTCCGAATTCTCTGCCTATTGTAATTACGAAGTTGTTATTAGCCATTTCAGCCACCCTTTCTGTGCATTTTCAATAAATTATATAACATTTTGCTCTGTTTTTTGTAATTATATCACATCTTTTACTTAAAATCAATCAGTAATTCTTGACATAGCACAATTTATATTATAAAATAGTAAAGCAATATGCGGGTGTGGCGGAATTGGCAGACGCACTAGCCTTAGGAGCTAGCGGATCACCGTGCAGGTTCAAGTCCTGTCACCCGCACCAAAAATCCTCATTCGTAAGAATGGGGATTTTTACTTTTTCACTTTTCACTCTTCACTTTTCTCTACGCTTTTGTAAAGAGGATTTTTGGAAGTAATAAGTAATAGTGAAGAAGTTCGGTGTCTGCTTCGCAGACGAATTTGAGAAATTTCATAAAATGCCGATTTCGGAATAAACTTTATAAAATCACACTCTAAATGCCGAAATCGGCATTTTCTTTTTTACCGCATTTTCAGGTTTATATAGGTTTCACACTGTTTATTGACTGCTAAGACCAGTGTTTATGCGGGTTTACGCTTGATTACTATATCGCCACCCGCACCAATTTTAAAAACCGCCATAAATGGCGGTTTTCCTTTATTCATAAGGCTTTAGAGGTTATTTTTAAAAATTAATTTATTGAAAAAATATCGTAAAATACACTAAAAAATCACACAAAATAGTAAAAAGTTCACACGAAAGTTCACACGAAATCATACAAAAAAACTGTCACTTCATAATGACAGCTTTTTTGTACCGGTGCCAAATTTACCATCTGCCGTTATCATATACTAAATGGGAAATTTTTGCGGTATTTAAGCGGTGTAACACCAACATTATAAAAAAGGAATTAATTAACAAATTAATTCCAAAAACATATACAAAATTCCGTTTATATTTTATGTTTAACTTTATTGTTAAAGTGTAAAATAATAACATAAAAATATACGATGGAGGTTTGGTATGAAAAAAAGAATTATTACCGATCAAACAATATTCTCGTTCGAGAAATATTTAATCGAGAATGAAAAAGCAACCGCTACAATCGAAAAGTATATACGGGATATACGATTATTTGCAGAATATTCTATAGACAAATCATTAGATAAAACCCTTGTGTTAGATTATAAGTCATCTTTGGAAGAATCCTATGCTATAAGAAGTGCTAATTCTATGTTAGCGGCACTCAATTCCTTTTTTCGATTTCTCGGTTGGAGTGATCTTTGTGTAAAGCAGTTTAAAGTGCAAAATGAAGCATACTGCTCTGAAGAAAAGGAGCTTACCAAGGCGGAATATATTGCTCTTGTGAAAGCTGCCCAGCAAAAGAAAAACGAACGACTTTCCCTTATCGTGCAAACAATATGCGGGACAGGCATTCGTGTAAGCGAATTACAGAGTATAACTGTTGAAGCCGTAAGACGAGGCGAAGCAGTCGTTTCCTGTAAAGGAAAAACAAGAAAGATATTTATAGTAAAGGACCTAAGACGAAAACTGTTGAATTACGCTACGGCGCAAGGGATTGGCACAGGAATACTGTTTACTACCAAAAACGGAAACCCTATCAACCGCAGTAATATCTGGCGTGAAATGAAAAATATTTGCGAACAAGCAGGTGTAAATCCGCAAAAGGTGTTCCCTCACAATCTGCGCCATTTATTTGCCCGTACTTTCTATGGTATCGAAAAGGATATTGCTAAACTGGCCGATATTCTCGGTCACTCTAATATCAATACCACTCGTATTTATATAATTACAAGCGGTGCTGAGCATAAACAACGCATGGAAAATATGCGTCTAATTATATAAAAAAATAAACCGCCACACAATGCAGCGGTTGAATACAACATAATGGTTATTATGTTATCTATTATGGGCTTAAAAACCGATGTTAAAAAACACCGGCATCACATAATGGTTATTATGTTGTAAAAATATATCCGGATAATAACAACTTTACCAAAATCTAAAAATTGCTGCTAAAAATAGGCATAAAAACCATGACCTTTTGAAAATATAACCAAAAGGTCTTATTAAATATGTATAAAATCCGTTTATTTTATGTAAATTTTTATTTTTTAGGAAAATCGCTTGTTTTTTTAATTGTATTATGCTATAATACATCCTACTTAAAAGTAACGAGGTATTTCTCTTCGGCTTTATTTACAACATAATAACCATTATGTTATAAATAGCCGTTATTCATTAAGTGAATACATAATTCTTACAAAGTGAGTTATCTACCCTGCATAATATGGAAAACCAACCCAAGCGCCTGAGCCTAAGAGCCTGTGCCATTTAATCGTTTTATACGATTATGGTACAGGCTTTTCTTTTTTTCAGGTTATTTAACGCAACCAAGCAAAAAAGAGGTGATTTCATTTGCAAAACACTTTGCAAAACAATCCTGCAGAAACCGATATTAAAACGAAACGACAAAGATTTCTCTGCCCAATATGCAACAAACACACAATACTTTGGTTGTTACCGGACACCGAAATTAAGAATCTTCCAATCAAATGCAAACTATGCGGTAAAGAAAGCATTATAAATATTAAACTTACTTCAAAAGTTTAATTTTCATTCATAAATAAAATCATTTTCCATATATTTATAAACGACACACATCACAAGATTATGTATATAACCAGAACAAGCGCTGAGCGTTTGTATTATTTTGCCAATATTTGTAGTAAACACTTACAAAGGGGAAAAGAAAAATGAAACAGAATGATTTGCGTCAAGCACTCATTGATGGAACTATACATGTCATTGCACAAAACGGACTTGATAAAACCACAACAAAAGCAATAAGCAACGCAACAGGTATTAACGAGGTATATATTTACCGACTTTTCGATAATAAAGAAAAGCTATTCGAAAAAGCATTTGAACACTTAGATAATCAATTGCTTGATAAATGCCTACTCCACATTGATGTGATGTATATGAGAGAAATTGATTATGAGGCAAGAAGCAGAATATATTTTTTAGCAATGTGGCGATTTCTTATTGGTAATAGAGATGAAATTTTTATGTATGTACGCTATTATTATTCGCCATATTTCAAGAAGTACTCTGCCGAAATGCACAAGCAACGCTTTATACCGCTTGTAAACAAATTCAAAGATGCTTTTATTGACGAGGCGGCCGTACGGCTGATACTCAACCATATATTAAATGTAATGCTGGACTTTGCTTTACTGGTGCACAACGACGAGATGCCAAAAGAAGATAATTACAGCGAGCATGTTTTCCGTGTTGTTTATCAGTCGATAAAACAGTACTTCAGGCATGAAGAAGGAGTAGAACCCCAAAAATGAAATCAAAACCCAAAATGATACTAAAAATTGTTTCCAATTCCTTAGTGATATTGGTTATCGTTTTCGCATTTCTTCTTCACGGCACACAGCTTGTAGGATTGGAACCCTATTCGGTACTGTCAGGTTCAATGCAATCTGTCTATCCAACAGGCTCTCTCCTTTATATAAGGAATGTAAATCCTGAAACGCTGGTAGTCGGCGATGTTATTACCTATAAAATGACAGGCGGTGCTCTTTGTACCCATCGTATCATCGAAATTGTTCCTGATGAAAAAAATCCTAAAATTATTCATTTTCGTACAAAAGGCGATGAGAATGATACGGTAGACCCACTTGTTGACTCGAATAATGTAGTTGGAAAAGCCGTATTCTGTATTCCGTTTCTTGGATATCTTGCTATGTATATTGCAACTCCTCCCGGAAAATACATAGCCATTACTATTGCAGTAGCTCTTGTCCTTATTGAAATAATGATAGGTATTATTCTCGATAGCAACAGCGAGAAACAATCAAAAAAACAAAATTAATACAAAAAGGAGATTTTACAATGAAAAAATCAAAAATTTTAATCACAGTTCTTTGTGCAGTATTGATAATTACTGCATCCGTTTTAGGAACGCTTGCTTACCTTGCCAGTCAAGCTACAGTGGTTAATACATTTACCGTTGGTAAGGTAGACATCACTTTGGACGAAGCTAAAGTAAAAACAGACGGCACTTTGGACGGCACCGACCGCGTAAAAGAAAACACATATCACCTTGTTCCCGGTCAGACCTACATAAAAGACCCAACATTGACTGTTAAAGCAAAAAGTGAAGATTCTTATGTTCGTATGCTTTTGACCGTTAACTGTGCTGATGCTTTCGATAAGATTTATGCACCTAACAAAGCAGACCTTACCACGATTTTTAATGAATATAATGCAGGAAACTGGGTATTTGAAGTCGTAACAAGAGAAAATGACACACTTACCTATGAATTCCGTTATAAAGAAATTGTTGCTAAATCAGATACCGATACTGTCTTAGACGCTCTATTCGAGTCTATTACAATTCCCGGTACTTTTGATAGCAACGATATGGCATCTATCACCGACCTTAAAATCACGGTTATCGGTCACGCTATTCAGGCAACAGGTTTTGCAAACGAAGATGCCGCTTGGATTGCTTTTGAACATCAAATTAACGGATAATCTAAAACCCAACGCTTTCAATCAGTTTGAAATAAAAAATCTCAAGAAAGGAGGAACACGACAATGACAGGAAAACATTGTAAAAAAACTATAAAGCTTGGCAATAAAAAACTTGCTGTTATGCTTGCTTGCCTCGCTCTTGTCCTTTGCACTGTTATCGGTGGCACTTTAGCTTGGCTCGTTACCGAAACAAAACCTGTTGTTAACACCTTTACCTATGGTGATATTAATATCACACTCAAGGAAACCGACACTAACAAAGACAGTGATAACGACCCCAGCACCAATACCTACCCAATGATTCCCGGTCATACTATTGAAAAAGACCCCATGGTTACTTTCAAGGCGAATAGCGAAGACGCTTGGTTGTTTGTAAAACTTGAAAAGACCGCAAACTTTGATGATTTTATGACCTATGAAATGGCTGACGGTTGGTTAAAGCTTGATAATGTCCTCGGAGCATATTACAGAGAAGTATCTAAGGCTGATACCGATGCCGAATTCACTGTAATTAAGGACAATACCGTTAGCGTAAAGGGTGAAGTTACAAAGGAAATGCT
>JAEIGA010003965.1_pt1 | contig 22986 bp, 17 predicted proteins | sample 9270691 | NCBI WGS metagenome assembly JAEIGA01 (sample SAMN17057246, study PRJNA624740) | gut metagenome | biome: biome; isolation source: fecal sample | host: Bos grunniens | place: China: Xizang | collected 2019 | reverse complement strand
TCGTCGGCAAAGCAAGAACCAACCAGCAGCACTTTCGCCCCAGCTTCCATCTTCCATCCCGACTTTGGGATGTCTATGTACGTCATCAATTCCATAATACGGTACAAAGATACTGAATTTAATTATCAATATTGTCAATGTCAATTATTTTCTGTAACTTTGCACCGCAAAATGTCTACAAAGACATTGACATCCTGAATTTTACACTCTAAATATATCGTATAACTATGGCAAAGAAAGCTCTTTTGATGATTCTCGATGGTTGGGGAATCGGTGACAAAAGCAAGGGTGACGTGATTTATCAGACACCAACACCCTACATGGACTATCTGAACGAAAACTACCCTCATTCTGAGTTGCAGGCATCTGGCGAAAATGTTGGTCTTCCCGACGGACAGATGGGTAACTCTGAAGTGGGCCACCTCAATATCGGCGCTGGCCGCATCGTGTATCAAGACTTGGTAAAAATCAACCGTGCCTGCGCTGACAACTCTATCCTTGAAAACCCTGAGATCAAAGCTGCATACGGCTATGCCAAGGAGAATGGCAAGAGCGTACACCTGATGGGTCTCACTTCAACAGGAGGCGTACACTCTTCTTTCGACCACATCTTGAAGCTCGTTGACATCGCCAAAGTCTATGGCATTGACAACTGCTACGTTCACTGCTTCATGGACGGACGCGACACCGACCCAAAATCAGGCAAGGGCTTCATTGCCGATTTGCAAAAGCACATTGACGAAGCAGGCGTGGGTGCAATCGCTTCTATCATCGGACGTTTCTACGCTATGGACCGCGACAAGCGCTGGGATCGCGTGAAAGTAGCTTACGACCAGCTCGTACACGGCAAAGGCCGAGAAGTTGCTGACATGGTAGAGGCCGTACAGTCATGCTACGACAGCCACACCGAAGAGCACAAGAACACAGACGAGTTCATGGAGCCTCTCATCAACTGCAACGTGGACGGACGCATCAAGGAAGGCGATGTAGTCATCTTCTTCAACTACCGCAACGACCGCGCAAAAGAGCTGACAATCGTGCTCACTCAGCAGGACATGGAAGAGCAGGGCATGAAGACCATCCCAGGCTTGCAGTACTACTGCATGACTCCTTACGATGCCTCTTTCACGGGTGTTCACATCCTTTTCCCAAAGGAGAACGTAGAGAACACACTCGGCGAATACATTGCAAGCAAGGGGCTGAAGCAGCTCCACACTGCCGAAACAGAGAAATATGCACATGTAACATTCTTCTTCAACGGTGGTCGCGAAACACCATTCGAAGGCGAAGACCGCATCCTTGTCAACTCTCCAAAGGTTGCTACCTACGACCTCAAGCCAGAGATGTCCGCTTTCGAAGTGAAAGACAAGCTGGTTGCTGCCATCAAGGAGAACAAGTACGACTGGATTGTTGTCAACTTTGCCAATGGCGACATGGTGGGTCACACAGGCGTATATTCAGCTATCGAGACAGCCGTAAAAGCTATCGACCAGTGTGTGAACGAAGTGGTTGAAGCTGCTAAGGCAACCGACTACGAAACTATCATCATTGCCGACCACGGCAATGCAGACAATGCCCTCAATGCCGACAGCTCTGCCAACACAGCCCACTCACTCAACCCCGTACCATTCATCTACGTTACTGAAAACAAGAACGCCACCGTAAAGAATGGTGTGCTTGCCGACGTAGCTCCTTCCATCCTCCACATTATGGGACTGGAACAGCCAAAGGAAATGACTGGAAAGAACCTGATTGTAGATTAAGGGGGGGGGAAAGTATTAAGATTCAATCATAAATGAAAGGGGCGCGGAATTCCGCGCCCCTTTCATTTATGTACATCAAAACCACACATTTCAGGAGAAAAAGCACAAAATGCCACCTTCACGAAAGTTTTTTAGAAAAACAAATAACATATTTAAAGTTTTTTATAACTTTGTGGCACGAAACACAAAATAAAACACCTTGTTAATCAACAACTATTAAATAAATTATAATTAACTTTATCTTTACCAAAATGAAAAAATTATTACTTTTAGGAATTATGCTCCTTGGAATGGGGGGGGTAATTTTCGCGGGACATGTTAATGCTTCCTTTAAAACGGAATCTTATTGTAGTGCATCATGGGACGCAGAAAGCCAAACCATGACTTGGAACGGAACTTGGACAGCTCCTGCTGGTGCTTATGGAAGTTGGTATTTCGTTTTAACTCAACTCCCAGCAGGAGACATAACTTCTTATAAAAAATTCCATGCTACACTCTCAGAGTTTAGCGACAATGTTGATTATGTCCTTTTGAGAATAAAACAAGGAGATAACAACTATGCCGATGCCAAACTTGTTGCAGGAGAGAACAACATTGACCTTGTTGCCCTCGCAGAAGCAAATCCTGGAGTTGATTTCACACAAATTGACGACATCACCATTTGGGGAGCTAATGAGGCTGTAGATGGGAAAAGCATCGACGGAGAGAACCCTGCTTCTGTAAAAATTGAGAATGTCTATTTAGAAACACCCCAAAATATTACCACCACCTCTTTAAATGAAGAAATCACAGACATAAATTACTTAACAGATGGCGGAACTTTTGTTATTGCACATACAGACGGAAAATCGATTCAAACTTGGAAAGCCAATGAAGCAGGTGCAGCAAAAACGGAATTAAATAATATTTCAACTGATCTTTATTACTGCTTAACGATAGAGGAACTCCCCCCACTTGACATTGACGAAGATAATGAGACTGACGACGCAACTTATTATCGTATTGCTATCAAAAACACTAGTGGAACAGCTAAGCCTTCTAACTGGTGGGGCGAAAATTATGTAAATATCATTAGTTGGGGTGATTTATGGTCAACCTCATGCGATGCAGTCCAAAGCGGCCAAAATGAGAGCTACATCTATGGACGAGATGGTGATTTCAATGCTGTTTGGACTATAGCTTATGAAGAAGGCAAAGGATTCAAGTTCTTTAATCCTAAAACCGAAAAATACATGAAACTAAGTAACACTACAGGGGCTGAATACTTTGTTAAACTACATAAAGGAATTACTATAAACGTTAATACAGAACTTGACAAAGAGAATAATACTGCCAATGGTACCATTTTCGACTTCTCTAACGCTACTGGCTACGATGCAGAGACAGGAACAATAACTAATGGCGGATGGACTTTTGCAACTCCTGTTGATATTTCCAATTGGGACTATCTTGTTATTACAACTATAGACAACTCTGGCGATGGCAGTCGTATCATTTCCATCACTGACAACGACGGTAATTCTGTTAAAGGAAATCAGTATGCTGGTTCAGTAGCAGGAACAGGTAAAGATATGTATCTGGATAGATGGAATAACCAAAACGCAATTTGTATCAGTATAGATTATCTAAGAATTAACAAAGGATTAGATGTCTCTAAAATAAAATCTCTAACATTTGCCAACAATGACGGTAATGGCGATTGCATTTTACGAATTTCTAACGTTTACCTAACAGACTATAATAATCTTAAAATGACGGTTCGTGGAGAGTGGCAATCATATGTTGAGGGAGATGTCGTTCGTGAATACAATGCAGAAGGAGTTGGCAAATACGGTACTATCTGTCTTCCTTACACTGCTTCTTGTTCTGGTGCAGAAATCTACAGCATCGTAGAAGCAAATTCAGCAAACATCACTTTAGAGAAAGTAACTGGTCTGCTTGAAGCAGGAAAGCCTTACTTCTATATGGCCTCAGACGTTATTGGAAAGGATAATGGAGGACCTGTTCGCAATGTAAACTTCTTCCGTGCAGACCTCGACACATACGATGTAGCTACTCCTATTGAGAATAACGGTTTGATTGGCACATTCGCAACTACTACTGCTCCTCCAGGCGACAACTTCTATGTGCTGAGCAACAACAAGCTGTACTACACTACAGATGCTACTGTAAATGTGGGTGCTAACAAGGCATACATCGACAAGAGCAAGATTGTGAACAAGAGCAGCGAGGCAAAGGGACGTATCAGCATCAACTTCAACGACATTGAGGCTACTGGTATCGAAGCGATTGATGATGCAGCAGAAGTCCTGAAGGGCGGCGACATCTTCGACCTCTCAGGTCGCAAGGTAACTGCTCCAACAAGCGGCATCTATATCATGAACGGAAAGAAGATTATGATCAAGTGAGGAAAAGTAATAATGTAAAATGTACAAAATGAAAAACAAAATGAAAAAGACATATATTGCTCCAGAAACAGAAGTGGTAAATATTGAGTTGGAGAACATGATTGCAGCAAGTCTCGGCGTTGGAGGAGACGCTCTTGGTGGCGGCGTGACAGACGCTGATATCAAGGCGTTTGAAGACTGGAAAGAGATGGAAGATATCATCGGCAATTCTCCACTGTGGTAATCACTCCCTGCGTATCACAAGAAAGGAGGCGGTAATTTCGTACCGCCTCCTTTCTCTTTTCATCAACCTCAACAAAAGAAATTAATTTCTTCCAAATTGAAAGATTCTTTGCCTATAAATGAAATGGAAAGAAGTCACACAAAAGGGCTGTTCAAAAGCACCCTGAAAAATGCCGCACTTGCTAATTTGACGTGAGTTCGATATAAAGATTCAGCCTCGTAAAGGCACTACAAAAACCATATTTCTGCCATATCGAACTCGCCGTTCCAAACGTTCACGGCACTTGTTAGACACTGACACTTCAGCATGGAGGCACAGGGCATTTTCACCTTGCGCCTCTTTTCTCTTTGAGGAGGGCTGGGCAAGTGGCTGCAAACGCACACCGTGCAGACAAGGTTTCAGACACCGTGTACACAATAACACGAACACCCTGTGCCTATTATTTCCGACACGGGCAGCATGTCTGAGTATCAACGATTTGGTATTTTGAGGGGGAAAGGGCACAAAAAGTGTCCCCGAGGGGTGCGCCATACCGTACTCGAGGGATACGATGCGGCGCACCCCTCGGGGACGACACGTTGTCTAAAACGCTAGTTCAATATAAAGAGTCACTCTGTGAGGCACTGCAAAAACATATCTTTGTTATACCGAACTCACGTTAATTTGATGTGGTTTTAATGCAGTTGTTTTCTCTCAGAACAGCTGACAGCATTGCTTCAGTTTCTGTGCAAGGTCGTAGGCAAAACGGCGAATGGCTTGCTCATCACGTTCTGCAGCAGGCTGCTTGCGCCAAGCGGCAATCTGTGCAGTAGGCAAATCGTGCATGGGAAGCATTTGCGCCGACTCGAGCAGGTTGGCACAAAATTCGGCTGCCTCCAGAATGCGGTCGGTCGATGCCTTACGATGACGGAATGCGGTCGTTTCTTCTTTCAGGGCCTCCTCTACCTGACGCACTGCTTGCTGGGCATGCCCTTCCTTGTTAGGGCGTTCCTTGACCATGGTGCTAACATCACGATTGCGGAAGCAGCCCATAGCGGCTGCCACGATAGAAGGGTCTCGAACTGTTCCATCGGCATAGAAGATGCCATGAATGTCGCTCCAGTATCCGCTAATCATGAGTTCAAACAAATACCAGCCTGCGCCATGCTTTTCGCAGGTCTGTATGGCCAAGTCGTAAGGATTGGCGCGTCCCATACAGCCAGTCTCGCTGTTCAGTAAGGGCTTGCGGTATTTCTCTGCCACTTTCTGGGCTGCCTCATAACTGCGCTCCATGCCAGCCAGCGTAGTGGAGTAGTCGTGAAAAGAGAGCACGTCTACAAGGTCTGGCGAAGCTTCTTCCAGATTGAAAGCCAACGTGGTGCCTACAGTGATGGCATTTTTTGAATCGAGTTGCCGCACCAACTGACAGTTGCGCCGCACAAAATCAAAGATTTCCTTTCGCCTAACTTTCCGCTCTTCCTCATTGGGTGCCAAATTGTGGTAATCATTGCAAGTCGGCTCGTTCATGATATCCCAAATAAAAAGACCAGGTTCATCTTTCAATGCACCAACAATGTTTCTTACATAAGCCTCTGCCTCTTCACGATAACTCTCCTTCAGGATGTCGGGATTTAGCCCGTTCCCATTCCAAAGAATGGGCATGACCCCGAAACCCATCTCATGGGCAATGCGCACATAGGTTTTCAGTTTCTTTACAAATTCATCAGGAGCAGCCTTGTATCGATCCATCGGAAGCCAAATGCGGGTACTGTTCAGATGGATACGCTGAGCATAACCTAATTCTTTCCGTATGGTAGCTTCATCACTCATCCAGCCAATGTGGCACACTCCACGAACAAAGCTGTAATCCTTCAAGGGGGAAGCGGCTTTCATTCCACTTAGACCAAGCAGGAGAAAGCTTAATAAAAGAATAATCTTTTTCATGGGGGTAGGTTTGTAAGTTCTTGCGTTCTTTGAGTTTTATCTCCTTTTGAGAGTTTTCTGCTTGCCGCCATTCTTCTTGGAGACTTTAGATGCTTTGGTCTTCTGCCTGTCTGTACCTTTTTTCTCTTTGCCAACAAAGGGATGGTAGAAAGCGACTGCGGGCTGCACGCTGCTGGGTGCAAGCGCCTCAACCAGTTCGTAATCGAGCTGTTTGCGGTAGAGGTTGGCATTGGCCACTCGAATGCGCACAGGGTCGCCTAGGGCAAAGCAACGGCGTGTCTGACGCCCTACCAGACAGTAGTTCTTGTCGTCGAAGGTGAAGGCCTCATCGCCCAAGAAACGCACCGCGATGAGTCCCTCACAATGGTTCTCATCTATCTCGGCATAAATGCCAAACTCGGTTACACCGCTGATGTGGGCATCGTACGCTTCGCCAATCTTGTCCGACATAAATTCCACCTGCTTGTACTTGATGCTGGCGCGTTCGGCACTGGCAGCCAGCTGTTCCATGGCAGAGCTATGTTCGCAAAGATGTTCGTATTTCTTCTGGCTGGCACTGGCTGAGCCTTGTGCATAACGAGTCAACAGACGATGCACCATGAGGTCGGGATAGCGACGGATGGGCGACGTGAAGTGCGTGTAGTAGTCGAATCCCAATCCGTAATGCCCTATATTATAGGTGGAATAGCGTGCTTTCTGCATGGCGCGCAGAGAGACATTCTCGATGAGGTTCTGCACCCTGTTGCCTCGCACGTCGGCCAGCAGCTTGTTCAGGCTCTTTGCCACATCTTCTTTCTTGCCTTGCGTGAGAAGTTGGAAACCAAAACGGGATGCCATGGCTGCGAGGTTGTCCAGCTTGCTGGAGTCGGGCAGATCGTGAATGCGGTAAGGAAGGGTTTTCTGCTGCTCGGCTTTATCCACCTTGCCGATGCTTTCTGCCACTGTTCTGTTTGCCAGAAGCATGAACTCTTCTATCAGCTTGTTGGCATCTTTAGCATTTTTGAAATATACCCTTATCGGCTTGCCGTCGGGCGCAATCTCAAAACGAACCTCCTCGCGGTCGAAGTTGATGGCACCATTCTTGAAACGACGGTCGCGCAACTGGTGAGCCATGCGGTTGAGCGTAATGAGCAAATCGGCATTTTCACCCTTGCGGTGGTCGGCAGGCACAGGAGTGACAGGAATCTTTGTGGGGTCGATGGCTGGCAGGCTATCGCGAAAAGCGTTCAGTTCTGTGTCTGCCACAACTTCCTGAGCAGGAATAGGTTGAGTTGGCATAGCCTGTCCTGAACGAATCAGCTCACACTCACGCGCTTCGCCATTCTGTTCGAGTATATACTGCACTTCTTCATAAGTGTATCGGCGACAGCTCTTGATGACGGTATGGCAAATGCGTGAGTTCAGCACTTCTGCCTCTTCGTTCATCTCCACAACCACAGAGAAGGTCAGTTTCTCTTCGTTGGGACGGAGCGAGCAGAGCTGGTTGCAGAGGTGTTCGGGCAGCATCGGTATGGTGCGGTCAACAAGATACACCGATGTGGCACGCTGCTGCGCCTCAACATCAATCACAGAGCCTTCGAGCACATAGTGGCTGACATCGGCAATGTGGATGCCGACTTCCCAAATGCCATCTTTTATTTTCTTGATAGAAACAGCATCGTCAAAGTCCTTGGCATCGCGCGGGTCGATGGTGATTGTGAATGTGTTGCGGAAGTCTTCACGCTTCGACACTTCTTCAGCCGTGATGCCAGCATCAATCTTGTTGGCAGCCGCCTCAACATGTTCTGGGTACTTATAAGGAAGTCCGTATTCTGCCAGAATGGCGTGCATCTCCACATTATTATCTCCCTCGGCACCAAGTACATCTACCACCTCGCCAATCGGATTGCGAGCATCAAGCGGCCAGTCTATCACGCTGACAACAACCTTCTCTCCATTTTTCGCACCTTTCAGTTTTGCTGCCGGAATGACAATATCATTCTGTAATTTCCCCGAAGCTATATCGAGGAATGCCACGCTGTGCTGCATCTGCACAGTGCCAACAAAGGGAGTTTCACTACGTTTCAAAATCTTGATGACCTCGCCATGCAACTTGTGGCTGCCACGTTTCTTGGCATGTATGCCTACCAAAACGCGGTCGCCAGGCAGAGCATGTCGCGTATCTTCATCGTAAATGGACACACCCACTCCATCGTCTGTGTCAACAAAGTTGCGCCCACCTGCTGTACGGGTGAAAACGCCTTCCACTGTCTGGGAAGTAGAATTGCACACGATTTCGCCTTCGTAGGTACGACTAATCACGCCACTCTCAAGCATATCGTTCAGAATATCAACACACAGCATGCGTAGTGGATGAGTGCTCAGCTTCATCCCGCTAAACAAGCGTTTCAACGTGAATTTCTCACCTTTGTGAGCCGTGAGAAAATTTGTCAGCATCTCAGTGAGTTCGCGCTTGTTGATGCTTGACTTCAATAGTCCACTTTTACTTTTTTTCCCCATCGTACAATTTGGTTTTTATCTTTTTCTGCCCGAATTTAGCTGTTTTAATTGGTAATTGATGTTACAACTCCGTTAAATTGTTGAAATTAGGGCAAAAAGTCGTAACTTTGCCAGCAAATTGATGAAATTATGAAGATTCTGATTACAGGAGCAAGCGGATTTATCGGCAGTTTCCTCTGCGAAGAAGGACTGAAGCAAGGCATGGAAACATGGGCTGGCATGAGGGAAGGCTCCAGCCGAAAATGGCTTCAGAGCGAAAGGCTGAGATTCGCCTTCTTGGATATGGCAAATGCCGACGTGTTGCGCCAACAGCTCAGTTCATACAAGAACAAAATAGGCAGATGGGATGTCATCATTCATGCCGCAGGTGCCACCAAGTGTCTGAAGCGTGAGGATTTTGACCTGCACAACTATGTCTGCACGCAAAATCTGGTCAACACGCTGGACGAACTGGATATGCTGCCAGAACAGTTCCTCTATGTCAGCAGCCTCAGCGTGCTCGGCCCTATCCGCGAAGAGCAGAATGCCGACGGAAGCTACAACGACATGCTGGCAACCGACGAGCCTCAACCCAACACTGCCTACGGTGTGAGCAAGGTGAAAAGCGAAGAATTTCTTGCACAGAAGAGAATGAAGACTGATGGGAAATTTCACTATACCATCTTCCGTCCTACAGGCGTATATGGACCACGGGAGAAAGACTACTTCATGATGGCTAAATCCATCAAGCAGCACATTGATTTTGCAGTGGGATATAAAAAACAGGTTCTCACATTTGTCTATGTAAAAGACCTTGTGAACGCCATCTTCGCTGCTATCGGGAAAAACGACATAGCAAACGGGAAGAAATACTTTGTGAGTGACGGATGCAACTATAGCAGCAGAGCTTTCAGCGACCTGATTCAGAAAGAGTTGAACATCAAGAACGTTCTTCACATTAAAGCACCGCTATGGGTTCTGAAAGTGGTGTCAAGCATAGCCGAATGCTTCTCAAAACTGACCCAGAAACCCAGCACACTGAATGGCGACAAATATAGAATCATGTGCCAGCGTAACTGGCAATGCGACATCGCCCCACTTCAGGAAGACCTTGGATTTATGCCCGAATGGCAACTCGAACGTGGCGTGAAAGCGTGCATGGAATGGTATAAAGAAAACAACTGGATATAAAAAATGACACTGAAAGACTATTTTAAGCGAAACGAAGAAAAAGGGCTGTGGAGCATGGAGAAAATCACGCTGATTTACATGCTCTTCACTTCTCTACTCATTGCTATACACTGGAATGGACTGAAAGACCCTATGGGAATGGTCAACACCAGAATCATCATGCTGGCAGTCATGGCTGCCATGTATGGTATCTATAGATTTCACCCTTGCCGAGCATTGAGAATTGCCAGAGTATTCCCTGTTCTGCTCGGACTGATTTTCTGGTATCCAGAAACTTATGATTTCTGTAGCCAATACCCATACCTTGATCATGTCTTTGCCGACATTGACCAAGTGCTCTTTGGCTGCCAACCTGCACTGCTGTTTAACAAGGCGCTCAGCAGCACTTTCTGGAGCGAGGCTTTTAATATGGGCTACTATGCCTACTACTACATGATGGGAGCAACAATCATCTTCTATCTGTTATGCCGCTATCAGCAGGCTGACAAAGCTGGATTTGTGTTTCTTGCCTCATTCTTCATGTTCTACATCATCTACGAATTTCTGCCTGTGGCGGGTCCTCAATATTACTTTAAGGCTGTAGGGCTCGAAGCAGCAGCCACAGGTGAATTTCCTGCGGTCGGATACTACTTTCAGACTCACACGGAGATGCTGACACCTGAAATCAAAGGCATTTTCAGCCAATTGGTGATTGGCGCACAAGAAGTGGGAGAACGTCCCACTGCTGCATTCCCAAGTAGCCACGTGGGCATGAGCACCGTCACCATGATGCTGGCATGGCAAACCAAAAACAAATGGCTCTTTTGGGTGATGTTCCCAGTATACCTTTTGCTTTGCTGCGCAACAGTCTATATTCAAGCGCATTACCTCATCGATTCCATTTGCGGATTCATTACTGCCGTGCTGTTCTTTGGGCTGAATAGCCGCTTGTATGACTGCCTGCATCTACAAAAACCACATTTTTAAACTTCATTTTCAATCATAAAATGACTGTCATCTATCCTTCTCCAATTTTCGGGCCTGTACACAGTCGCCGTCTCGGTGTTTCGTTGGGAATCAATCTGTTGCCTGCTGACGGAAAATGCTGTTCGTTCGACTGCATCTACTGTGAATGCGGATTTAACCATGACTTCGTCCCCAAGCAGAAAATGCCAACACAAGAGGAGGTCAGCACAGCACTTGAAGCGCAACTTGTCAAGATGCAAAAAGAAGGAATAGCCCCCAATGTGCTAACGTTTGCCGGCAACGGGGAACCTACGCTTCACCCACATTTTGCAGCAATTATTGACGACACTATTGCATTGAGAAACAAATACTTTCCAAAGGCAAAAGTCAGCGTTCTCACCAACGCAACGCAGATTGTCAAACAGCCTGTTTTCGATGCCCTTTGCAAAGTGGACAACAACATCTGCAAACTTGATACCATCTCGGCGGACTACATCCAGCGCATTGACCGCCCTAATGGCTGCTATAATGTGGAAAAAATCATAGAACAGCTGAAGAAATTTGGCAACCGCTGCATCATCCAGACCATGTTTATGAAAGGTGAGTATAACGGCATATCTGCTGATAACACTGGAGATTCGTTTGTGCAGCCATGGCTACAGACCGTTGCCGAAATCCAGCCACGAGAAGTGATGATCTACACGATTGACCGAGAAACTCCTGCTCATCAGCTACAGAAAGCAACACCAGCAGAACTGAACGCTATCGGCACACAAGTAGAGCAACTCGGCATCCATTGTTCCGTAGCTTATTAGGCGATATTCGTTGCACCACCCTTCCTGACAAACACAAAATCTGTCCGAAAGGCTATATATGCCACCCTCGCAAAACAAATTACAATTCTGCATTTCCCCACAAAAGAAGGCTTAAAAAGCCACATAAGAAGCTTGCTCGGGGTAAAAATCCGTTAATTACACATTATTATTATATAAAATCCGTTAAAATCGCCGTCATCCCTTCGTAGATGCAAAAAATGTTCGTAATTTTGTAGGAAATTTGTATATTGGCTCTTTACGAACATATGAAATACCTGTATTTGAAACATACGCTTTGGAGCATGCTGTTACTGATAACGACAGCGTTTACTTTGGCTTCATGCATGGGAGAGGAAGAATTAGAAACTGCACCTGAATGTGCCATTATTTCATTCTCCGTCAATAAGATTACCAGTCATGTCATCACACAACAATATGACAGTGAAGGCAATGCAACCGATGTTGTAACAACAAAAACAATTCTTGGTAAAGATATTCCTTTTAATATCGACCAGGTAAACGGCCGAATCTACACCGTGGATTCCCTGCCCAATTGGGTTGATTTAACAAAAGTAATCCCCACTTTCGTGTGTCAAGGAAATGTTTACGCTAAACTTTTGCCTGACAATGACTTGTACTTTTCACTAACATCAGGAAAAGACTCTATCAACTTTAGCAAAACCGTTGAGTTGATGTGTGTTTCAACAGACGGATTGTCAAGCAAGCGCTACATGGTGGACATCTATAAGCACCGTGTCAACACAGACACACTCAGATGGAAGGCTTCCACTTCAAACCTTGCCATTACGGGTGAAAGCAAGGTTTACAGCACTGCTGAAAAAGTATTCGTTTTCGCAAAAGACGACGCAGGAAACGATGTTTCGACTGTTGCCAACAGTAACAATTGCACCCAATGGAGCGCACCAGCCACAATCCCTGTAGATTTCAACTCCATCGTCATGTTTGGCGAGAAGTTCTATGGATTGAGTCAGGACGGATACATCTACTATGCCACAGATGAACAAGCTACTGTATGGGAACAGGCAGCAGACAAGAAAGTGGCACGCCTGCTTGCAGCAGACGAACACTACATCTATGCCTATGACGGACAAAGCATTATAGGTTCTTCAGACTTATCTACATGGAGTGTTCAGGGCTCGGAAGAACTGGAGATGCTGCCCGAAACATCCAACAACAGCATTTCTTACCCTTCAAGATCAAACGACCAGTTCCAAATAGCGGTAATGACCGGTATCTCAAGCAACAACAGCAACAATGGAGTTACATGGTACAAAATGACATCGAAAGATGACAATAACCAAGAGTGGTCTTATATTCAAGTGACGCCAGACAATGCGTTTGGTTTGCCTCGCTTAGACAACCTCAGCACAACCTACTATAAAGGTGCGATTTATGCTATTGGTTCGGAGTCGGGAAAATACAAATACCTTTACCGCTCAAACGACAACGGAATAGCATGGCATCCGCTCACAGAACTGCATCCCGTTCCTGCTGACCTTGACGCAGCAAATGGCGCAGCAAGCATTGCAGCGGTAGGCAATCAACTCTGGATTATCCAAGAAAACGGGAAAATATGGCAAGGCTCTATACTATAATAGCCGCCATCTTCATGGCATTGAGCCTCCATGCGCAAGAGCTTGAGTATGGAATGGAACTTGGCGTAATGGGAGGACCAAGCTTCTACATGGGCGATGCCAATCTCCATGGGTTCTACAAGAATACCACAATTGCCGGTGGCCTGATGGGACGATACAACATCAACCCACGCATGTCGCTAAAATTCAATCTTGCCTACGGAAAAATCAAAGGCGATGCAACTAAAGGAGACAACAAATTTCCCGCAACGCCAGAACAGGCATGGAACTTTGACAACGCACTAATTGATGCTGGCTGCCAATACGAACTCAGTTTCTGGGGTTTTGGTACAGGCACGGGGTATAAAGGACACAAACGACTCACACCATACATCCAATTGGGATTGGGATTTACTCACTGTAACGATGCGCTAACCATGAATATCCCCGTGGGATTCGGCATAAAATACAAGTTACGCCCCAGATGGAACGTGGGCATCGACTGGACAATGAGATTCTCCATGAGCGACAAACTCGACGGAATCGAAGACCTATATAGAATCAAAAGCGGGTTCATGAAAAACAAGGACAGTTACTCTTGGACGATGCTTTACATCTCCTACGATCTCTGCCCCAAATACCGCAAATGCAATAACTAATAGCAGAGCAACCTCCTGCTTAAACACTTGAAAAATAAATGTATAGAGAACAAATAGATATAACTCGAGTTCCGCGCCATGTGGCAATCATCATGGACGGTAACGGACGATGGGCTCAGGCTCAAGGCAAAGAACGAACATACGGACACCAAGAAGGAGCGGAACGCGTGCATGACATCATGACTGCTGCCGTGAATCTTGGCATAGAATATTTGACACTCTATACTTTCTCTACCGAAAACTGGAACAGACCAGAATCGGAAATTGCCGCGCTTATGGCATTGCTGCTCAAACATTTGGAAGAAGAACTCTTCATGAAAAAGAATGCTCGCTTCCGTGTGATTGGCGACACGCAGCGCTTACCTAAGATTGTTCAGGAAGCATGCGGATATTTAGAGGAACGCACCAAACAGAACACTGGCACCTGCATGGTATTGGCATTGAGCTACTCCTCAAGATGGGAAATCACTCATGCCGTACAGCAAATTGCCGACAAAGTTCAAAAGGGCGAACTACAATCAGAAGACATCAGCGAAGAGAGCATACAAGAGCATCTTGCCACTAGTTTCATGCCAGACCCAGAGTTGATGATTCGTACTGGAGGCGAAGAACGGTTAAGTAACTACCTGCTTTGGCAATGTGCCTACTCAGAGTTCTACTTCACAGACACATTCTGGCCAGACTTCAAGGAAGAAGACCTGTGCAAGGCTATCGTTGACTACCAAAGTCGCCAGCGCCGCTTCGGCAAGACAGGCGAACAAGTGACCGAACAAAAATAATACTACACATTATATATAAATATATATAGATTAAATTACATGAGGGTATCAAGATTCATCATACTCACAACTGCATTTCTTCTGTCTTCGTTTGCTTCTGTGACAGCACAGGAACAAACAAAGCCAGCCATCACATATGGCCAAAGTCAGAAGTATGAGATTGGAGGAATCGCTGTAGAAGGAATAAATGACTATGAGGATTATATCCTGATAGGTATTTCTGGATTGAGCATAGGCGAAACCGTATCTTTGCCAGGCGACGAAATAACGGAAGCTATCAAGAGGTACTGGAAGCACGGACTTTTTTCTTCCGTGAAAATCGAAGCAGATAGCATTGTCAACGAAAAAGTATATCTGAAGATTTCGCTTTCGATGCGTTCCAGAGTTTCGCAAATCAACATCAATGGCGTAAAGAAGTCCGAGCAAGAAGATCTGGAGGGTAAAATCGGAATCATCAGAGATGGTCAGATTACCCCTAATATGGAAAACAAGGCTCAGACTATCATCAAGAAATATTTCAGTGACAAAGGCTTCAAAAACACTGAAATAGAGATTGTTAAGCGCGATGACCCCGATAAGGCAAACCGCCTCATTGTCGATATCAACATCGACAAAAAGGAGAAAGTGAGAGTCAACAAGATTCATATCACAGGTAATAAGAACATCCCTACCAAAAAGTTCCATGGTGGATTTTTCTCAGGAGGCTTGCTGAAAAAGACCAACGAAAAAGGTTTCAAAAGTCTCTTTAAAACAAAGAAATTTGTAACTGAAAAATTTGAAGAAGACAAAGACCGCATCATAGAAAAGTACAACGAACTCGGATTCCGTGATGCCTACATCTATGCAGACAGCGTTGTCGATGTTGGCGAGAATCTTGTTGATGTCTATCTTCATATCGATGAAGGCGAAAAATACTATGTGCGCAGCATCAATTGGGTCGGCAACACCGTATATCAGACAGACATTCTGAACAGGCTCTTGCAGATGAAGAGAGGAGACATATACAACAGAGTACATCTGAAAAAGCGTCTGCGAGACACCATGGATCCTAATTCCATCAATACCCTCTACTACAACAATGGCTATGTCTTCAATAAAATCGAAGATGTAGAAAAAGATATCGTAGAAGATTCTGTCGATTTGGAAATCAGAATATATGAAGGAACACAGGCAACCATCAACAAAGTAAAAATCTTTGGTAACACACGGGTATACGAAGAAGTTATACGTCGCGAATTGTACCTTAAGCCTGGCGACCTTTTCAACATGGACGCACTCAAGATGACAGCCCAGCAAATTGCCCAGATGGGACATTTTGACCCAGAACAAGTTGCCCCCAACCCCAAACCAAACCCTCTTGACGGAACTGTTGACATTGAACTGAATCTTGTGCCTAAAGCAAGCGACCAGATAGAGTTCTCGCTTGGATGGGGTCAGACGGGCATCATCGGAAAAGTTGGCTTGAAATTCACCAATTTCTCCATCCGCAACCTCTTTGGAAAAGACCGCATCTCTCGCGGCATCATTCCACAGGGAGACGGACAGGAATTGGAAATCAGCGCATCAACCAACGGTAGCTACTACCAGTCCTACAGCATTTCCTTCCTCGACCCATGGTTTGGACGCAAACGCCCCAACCAGTTCTCTGTCAGTGCCTTCTTCTCTCGACAGACCGACATCAGCAGCAGCTACTACAACAGCAGCTACTACAACAATTACTACTCAATGCTGTACGGATATGGCAATTACAATAGCAGTTACTACAATAACTACTCAAACTACTACGACCCAGACAAGTACATCGAACTGTTAGGAGTAAATATCGGTTTCGGAAAGCGTCTTACTTGGCCTGACAACCGCTTCCAGTTCACAGCGTCATTAGGCTATACAAGATACATGATGAAGGACTGGGAATATTTCCTCGTCACAAACGGCAATTGCAACAACATCAATCTGACATTCAATCTTTCACGTACATCGATAGATAATGGCATGTTCCCACGTCGCGGTTCACAGATTAGCGCCTCTGTCAGCTTCACACCACCTTACTCATTGTTCGATGGTGTAGATTACAAGAACATGGCAACCAACTACTACGATGCTGATTATCAGAAAGACATGAAAGAGAAGTATCGTTGGATTGAATACCATAAGTGGAAGTTCAACTCAAGATTCTATATTCCACTTGGCAAAAACCAGAAGTGCTTCGTGCTGATGACCCGTTTCGATTTTGGACTCTTAGGACACTACAACAAGTATAAGAAATCACCATTCGAAACCTTCTATGTCGGCGGTGATGGTATGTCTGGCTATTCTTCAACCTACTATTCCGAGACTATCGGCTTACGCGGTTACGATAACGGTGCACTGACACAAGGTTACAACTACGGTTATGCCTACGACCGCATGACAGTTGAGCTTCGCTATCCTCTCATGCTGGAAGGCTCGACAAACATCTATGCACTGGCATTCGCCGAAGCTGGTAACGCATGGACAGAAGTCAAGAAATTCAATCCATTCGACATGAAACGTTCCGCAGGTCTCGGTGTACGTCTTTTCCTCCCAATGGTTGGCATGATGGGTATTGACTGGGCTTACGGATTTGACAACATCAACGGCTCAAAGAGCTACAGTGGCAGCCAGTTCCACTTCGTCCTCGGACAGGAATTCTAACCAGTTTCATCTCTCTAAAAATTCTAGAAAATCTAGATATACTAGAAAGACTAGTCTGTATAAAAAACTAAAAAAAACACGACAATATGAAAAAGTTCTTATTAACCTTGACAGTGCTCGTGGCTTCCTTAGCAGCCAATGCACAGAAGTTCGCTCTTGTAGATATGGAATACATTCTCAAAAACATACCAGCATACGAACGTGCTAACGAACAGCTCAACCAAGTGTCAAAGAAATGGGAAAGTGAAGTAGAAGCACTGCTCAACGAAGCAGAAACATTATACAAGAAATATCAGTCTGAATCAGTATTCTTGTCCGACGCACAAAAAACCAAGGCAGAAGAAGCTATTATGGCGAAAGAAAAAGAAGCCAGCGACCTGAAAAAGAAATATTTCGGCAGCGAAGGCGAACTCTACAAAAAACGCCAAAGCCTTCTCGCTCCTATTCAGGACGAAATCTACAATGCTGTCAAAGACATCTGCGACCAGAAAGGTTATCAGCTTGTCCTCGACCGCGCCTCAGGCGGCAACATCATCTATGCATCGCCTAAAATTGACATCAGTGATGAGATTCTGACAAAACTCGGATACGCATACTAATGACATACAATAAATCAAGAATAAAAACAATTACTAACAAAAAAATAAAAGAACAATGAAAAAAATTATTTTTGCAATTCTCTTGGCTCTGCCAATGACAATCTTTGCACAGAAAATCGGACACGTGAACACTGCAACTATCGTTCAGGGCATGAGCGAATATACAGCATTGCAGACTGAAATCCAGAATCTCCAGAAGCAGTTCCAAGATGAACTCCAGCGCAAGCAGACTGACATCCAGACAAAAGCAGATGCTTACGAGAAAGAAAAGGCAACACTCTCAGAAGCTCTCCGCACTTACCGTGAAAACGAGCTGCAGAAAGCTTACGACGAATACCAGCAGTTCACTCAGACCAGCGAACAGGAACTCCAGAAGGTTTACCAGACTAAAATGACTGAAATTCAGGAGAAAGTTATGACAGCTGTTCAAGAAATCGGTACTGCAGAGGGTTTCACTTACATCCTTGACGCTGCTAGCGTTCCATTCATCGGCGCAACAGCTACCGACATCACCGACAAGGTTGTGGCTAAGCTCGGCGCCAAGTAATCATGCCTGCCGTTATCTCCTGCGAACCAATCCACAAACGGTCCCAATGGAGCAATGGAAAAATGATTAAATAAACAGACAACAAATGAAAAAAATCCAAATACTGATAGCACTGCTCGCTTGTACTGGTTTCATGTCAGCACAAGAAGCAGTGCCTTCTGTTCCTGCGGCAACCCTACAACCAGCGGAAGCACCTCAAACAGTTGCAGCAACTTTCAAATTTGGCTACCTCTCCTACAACGAGATTATACATGCCATGCCTGAGTATGCACAAGCACTGAAAAGTCTTGAAGAACTAAAAAAGAGCTACGACCAAGAAATGGAACGTGCCGAACAAGAGTTCTCCAAGAAGTTCACCGAATACATCGATGGTCAGAAGTCTTTCCCTGAAAACATCATGCTCAAGCGTCAGAAAGAGCTACAGCTCCTGATGGAACAAAGCCTGAATTTCAAGAAAGAAGCCGAAGAACTGCTCACAAAGGCAGAAGCAGAACTGATGGCACCCATCCACAACACTGTGAAAGAAGCCATCAACGAGGTAGGCAAAGAACACAAGTATGCCTATGTGCTCAACACCGATGCAAATGCCTATCCTTACATCAGTGGCAACGGAGAGGCAGAAAACTGCACAGACGCTGTGCTCACACGACTCGGCATCAAATAATAGCCAATTATCAATTCATAAAATGGGACCAATAGGAGTTTTCGACTCTGGCTATGGTGGACTGACCATCCTTGAAGGCATCCGCAGCCGTCTGCCACAATACGACTATATCTATCTTGGCGACAATGCACGCGCGCCCTACGGCACACGCTCCTTCGACGTCGTTTACGAGTTCACCCTGCAAGCAGTCAAGAAACTCTTCTCCTTGGGTTGTCCGCTCATCATCCTTGGATGCAACACCGCATCCGCCAAGGCATTGCGCACCATCCAGCAGCAATACCTGCCCCTCTTTGCCCCCGACCGCCGCGTGCTCGGTGTCATACGCCCTACCGCCGAAGCTGTAGGTCAAATCTCCCGCACCAAGCACATTGGCGTGCTGGCTACCGAGGGTACCATCAAATCCGAATCATACAAGCTGGAAATAGAGAAACTCTATCCCGAAAGCACCATCGTGGGACAAGCCTGTCCCATGTGGGTGTCGCTTGTCGAGAATAATGAGTTCAACCGGCCAGGAGCCGACTACTTCATCAAGGACTCGCTTGAGAAACTGCTCTCCCAAGACCCGCTCATCGACACCATCATCCTCGGCTGCACCCACTTCCCCCTGCTTCTCGACAAAATAAGGCGACACATTCCCCAAGGCATACAAGTCATCTCCCAAGGCAACTACATCGCCGCGAGCCTCGAAGACTATCTGACCCGACACCCCGAGATGAGCCAAAGACTGACCTTAGGCAAATCCTGCCAATACTTCACCAGCGAATCGCCCACCAAATTTCGCGAATGCGCCAGCCTGTTCCTTCAAGAAGACATCGAAGCCAAGCACATCGCCTTGGCATAACCCTTCATTTGTATTTGCAAGATTTTTTGGGGGGGGATTCGTACGATACCTCTCGAAGCGACTTTTTATGCCAACTAACGTTTGCCTTACAAATCGCACCCCTCGGGTCCGATGCGCCGTACCCCTCGGGTCTACCATGGCGGACCCGAGGGGTACGGTATGTCAAGGCACGGTTTTCAGCAGTTTAGGAAGAAGCAAAGCGACTCCAACTTTCCTCTTTCTAAAGACAGGGGCCTGGCAGTCTTTATGAACAATTGCTTGTCTATCTCCTTGCTTGTATCAAAAACAACCACCATTCATTAACATAGTTTAACGTTCCGAAAGAAGGTGAACCAACATTTTTAAATAACTTTGTAATGAAGTGCAAAACTCCGGAGTTTTGCCTACATCTTGAAAAATATTTTATGCTAAATCTATTCCGCCAACAGGCATATTGAACATGAATAAAAATAATCTTCTGAAATACACTTCTGCATACATAGGCGCATTGATGATTCTGTGCCTTTCAGGCTGCCTCCGTTCCAAAGAGCCCAATACTTCACGTTCGATTTCCCCAGCCTCCACAAGCAAAGAAACCGCCATTTCTCCGTTCAGCCAATACATTGGTCACTACCCAGAATGGAGCGGGAACGGCATCACCGACAGCACCTTCACAGGAAACGGCACAACAGACATCCCTGACAAACTTCTAGTCCAAGCACTTCCGCTCAACGAGAACGACCAGACGAGCAGGGAGTTCTTCCACTTCAACCATGGTCACAAAGTAACAGCAAAACAATATATAGCCTTGTTCTTCACCAAAGTCTATGACATCTCATCAGGACTGCTAGAAGACAAGATGCTATACACCTTCACTCCCCAAGGCAAGCTGATTGACAGCCTTACCATCGGACGCACCACCCATTTCTACGAAGCAAGCGACGATGCAGCTGTCATCTGCGAAATAGCACCTGCAGAAACCAGCCGCTCATTCATAGCCAAGCAGCACACCGAAGCCTCCATCATTCTCGAACGCGGGGAAATACTTTGGAACACCGCCGAGACAGAAGTGAACATCAAGGACAATGGACAGATAACCAAAGCCCCCAAGGCTTCTCTGCAAAGCGTAACCTACGAAAACATCTTCCACCTGAATCCCAACACATCCGAAACCTTTGTCAAACATCTGTATGACGAAATTGTCAAAACATACTCCAGCGGTCAACTTGACGAATCCACTTTCTACGACTATCTTACTCCAGAACTCTTTCAGTTGCGCACAGGAAGCCAACAACACGCCCTGCAGCAGAACGACATCCCCATCTACGACTATGACCTATGGATAAACGCTCAAGACTGCTGCACTGACTTCAGCATCAGCAGCATCACAAAAGAAGGAACAACTGGCAAACATACCCGAATGACTGTAACCATTAACAATTGCAGCCAGACATCAGACATTATTCTCCTGACCAAACAGATAAACGGACACTGGCATGTGGATGACTTCATCTCTACCGACAACGGAAAAGAACACAGCATCAAAGAAGGGCTAAAAAAATCCCTAACCAATTAGCACAAACTCCTTTCACCATCATCCCCCATACAAAAACACCGTCTTCATAATATTTAAAATACCGTGTACGATATATTTCAAACACGGTGTAATATCATGCACACGGTGAGCACGCAGAAATAAATGAGGTGGAAATGTCTATGAACATTTCCACCCATAGGGTCGGGATGACGTGACTCGAACACGCGACTCCTACGTCCCGAACGTAGTGCGCTACCAACTGCGCTACATCCCGATAGCTGCCTTTTTCTGAGAAAGGCTTGCAAATTTATGGATTTTATTTCTTATGAACAATTTTTTCTGCAAGAATCTCGTCAAGCAGAATTTCATCATCAAACTTGTAATGCCGCAAGTGTCATATTCTTTAATTTTAGGGATTTGCAAACCAAATGTTACAACTCTTTATCCAAAAGTGTGAAAAAAGTAGCATTTTGTGCCAAATAGGGCGAAAAAGTCAGAAAAGAATCATCTTTCTCTTTGTGCAAATGCGGCTTTTTGCTAACTTTGTCATTGATTTGGTGGAGTTCGTGGCATAACTTATGCGTACACTACGTAACGAGCCATTCAAAAATACGGTAAAAAGAGATTATTATTCACTTTATAAACTAATAGAAATACTATGGCATTAGATTTGACTAAGTATGGCATCATTGGCTCTACAGTGATTGCACACAATCCTTCTTACGAGGAGCTTTTCAAGGCTGAAATCGACCCATCTCTCACAGGCTACGAGAAGGGACAGGACACTGAACTCGGTGCAGTGAACGTAATGACAGGTATCTACACTGGCCGTTCACCTAAGGACAAGTTCATCGTAATGGACGAGAACTCAAAGAACACTATCTGGTGGACATCAGACGACTATAAGAATGACAACAAGCCTCTCTCTGAGGATTCTTGGGCTACACTCAAGGAAATCGCAAAGAAGGAACTTTCTAACAAGAACCTCTATGTTGTTGACTGCTTCTGCGGCGCAAACAAGGACACTCGTATGTCTGTACGCTTCATCGTTGAGGTAGCTTGGCAGGCACACTTCGTTAAGAACATGTTCATCCAGCCAACAGCTGAAGAACTCGCTGAGTTCGAGCCAAACTTCGTTGTTTACAACGCTTCTAAGGCTAAGGTTGAGAACTGGAAGGAACTCGGCATCAACTCTGAGACTTGTGTAGCATTCAACATCACAAGCCGTGAGCAGGTTATCATCAACACATGGTACGGTGGTGAGATGAAGAAGGGTATGTTCTCAATGATGAACTACTACCTCCCACTCCAGGGCATCGCTTCAATGCACTGCTCTGCAAACTGCGACATGAACGGTGAGAACACAG
>JAEIGA010003964.1_pt1 | contig 22986 bp, 29 predicted proteins | sample 9270691 | NCBI WGS metagenome assembly JAEIGA01 (sample SAMN17057246, study PRJNA624740) | gut metagenome | biome: biome; isolation source: fecal sample | host: Bos grunniens | place: China: Xizang | collected 2019 | reverse complement strand
CCCGTGCTGACCGACGACCGCACGATGACGCTGCTGCTGGAGCCCGACGCATGGCAGCGCGAGGAGCAATACCTGCTGACGAACAAGACGGTGCGCCACAAGGTGAACCCGATGCTGGGCACGATCGTGCAACATCAGTTCTATGACGACCAGATAGCCAAGGCGCAGCGCGACGGCGACACGGGCGAGGTGATTGCGAAGCTGTTTAATGTGTATTCGAGCGGGAAGGTGACGAAGTGGATCACCGGCGACCGCATCAGGCCGTTGCAGGTGGCGAAACGGATAGAGGATTGCAAGTACATCGACCAAGGGCGCGAGCGTTGGAAGGTGTTCTGCGGCATGGACTTCTCGCACGGTGATGACCTCTACGCACACGGCTATCTGGCTGTGGACTACCTGCCATCGAACACCATGCGCGGACGCTTCTTCTTCGATTGCGATGCGTGGGTATTGGAGAAGACGCTGAAGGAGAGTCCGAACCGTCCGCTCTATGAGGAATGGATTGCGGCAGGGTGGTTGAAGGTATGCCCTGGTGAAGTGTTCGACAGCATCTACAGCGTGAACCGTCTGGGCGAACTGACTGAGCAGGGCGTGAACATCGTGATGTTCAACTACGACCCCGCGCAGAGCGTCCAGCCTATCAACCAACTAAAGGCATGGCTTCAGACGCTTTTCCAGAAGCAGCGCACCGACCTCTCAGCCAAGGATATTGCCGACATGATTCAGCGCATGGTGGTGCCTATCTCGCAGACCGCCATGAGTCAGAACCCCATCATCGGCCACCTCGAAGAGATGATCCTGCGCCCCGATCCGTGGATTGAGTTCTCCATGAACCCCATCATCCCCTGGTGCTTCGGCAACTGTGCCGTGGAGACGGGCAGCAGCGACCTCCGACGCATCATCAAGGGCGGTCCCGTGCCGACGCACAAGATAGACATCGTTCACGCGCTGGAAGATGCCCTGCACGGGTTTGATATTACCGAGGGGAGAGTGAGTAAAATAACGAATTGAAACGAATTAAGGAATTATGAGAAAAGCAAAGATAACAGGCTGTGTGGCTGAGACGGTAGGCACAGAGATGGACAAAGCGGCCATTGGTGTGGGCTTCAAGGTAGGCAGATATGAACGATACGCGCATGTGGTGTTTCCCATCGAAACCGCAAAGACGAACATCGACCGTAACATCAACCAAAAGAGCGAACTGCTTACGGAACGTCTCATGAAGTATGTCCGCGAAGAACTGGATCATTGGAATGAGGGCGATGCCGACACCACCGACCTTGAAAACATTATGCGCCTGAAGATGCCATTCCTGCTCCGCAAGGCCGTGAATATGGAATACTTCACACAAATATTTAAATGAATTATGACAAACCCAATCAATAATTAGAGAATTATGTATAGCGAATTTATGAATTATTTCGGAAACAAGCGCGATGGGCGTTTGTTTTTTATCCTGCCATCGATAGAGATAGGGTGGAGCATTGAGCATTTCTATGTCGGCATCAGTTGGATGTTCTGGCAGTATAGTGTTGCATTTTAATTATAAAATTAAGGAACTATGAAGAAGAAAGCAGAATTGGTATCCATCAGCACATTTGCTGGTACGCCTCCATTCAATAACGATATGAATATACTCATAGGTATAATGATAGACGGAAAGCTAATAACACACACTCACTGCCTTCCTCGTATCATAACAAGTATATTCAAACAAATGCCAGGCATTCATAGACAAGAGATTGCAAGAATGTTTGCTCACGAAATCGTTAGGGAGATCAAGTTGGATAATTGCTTAGAGTTTGGTGAAATTGACATGAGTGATGTGTTTGAAGTCGTAAGACTCAAATACCCCATGCTGGTGATGAGTTTCTTAGATGGTATTAGAATATCTCAGAATCTTTGTACACAGGAGACGATTTGAAGAAAGGACGGACTTATGACACGATTACCATCTGACATCGCAGCCTGTTATGAAGCAATGCGTGAGCAGGCCGCGAGGAATGCGAAATTTGATATATTGGGCTTCATCAGGAAGCGTTTTCAAAATGTGTCAACCCAGAAGTAAACCCCTGCCGAGGTTTTGAAAGTATAATGTGTATATTAACCCCTAAACAAGATTAGATTATGAGCAAGAAAGTATTTGCATTGGTCTCTGGTATCGTGGGTGCCCTTCAGACCATCGGTGTGGCGATCGTGACCTACATCGCCCCAGAAAATGCCACGGCAATCAATTCTGCCATCGTTGTGGTGGGTGCTGCCATCATCGAGGTATGCACCAAGTTCGTAAAACCTGAGTAGTATGAAACGACTCGACTCTTTAGAAGCCTCTTACCGCTGCTGCTGGTGGGGCTTCAGGCTTTTTATCGCACTCTTGGTCGTAGGCTGGCTGACGAGTTGCACCACAACGAAGGTGGTGGAGAACTCCCACTCATTCTATAAGTCGGACAGCACGCAAATCCAACGGCTGATCGACACCCGCATGAGGTCTATACAGCAGCAGATGGACTCTGCCTGGAGCGAGCGCGTGAATCAATACGTGTCGCAACAGCAGCAGTCGGAGCAGCAGCACGAGGTGATCACGGAGACTGTAACTACAACGCTCGACTCGCTCGGTCGTGAAATACGACAGGAGCAGCGCACCATCTCTCGTGACATCACCCGTGAACAGCAGGTCATAGAGCAGCGGCTGACGCGCGAGTTTGAGTCGCGCCTACACTCGGCAATCTCTGAACTCGATAGCAGCTGCCAGTCGCGCTACGATTCCATCCAGTCGAGTATGGTTCGCGAAGACTCTACCAGCATGGAGAAGACACCAGTCAGCGGCAGTGATCTCAGCTGGTGGCAGCAGGCGCGGATTCACTTGGCGAACATCCTACTTTACGGGTTGGTAATCGTCGGCATCATACTACTCGGAAAGTGGCATCTCAAGAAACTCCTGCCGTGAGGTGGGAGTTTCTTTTTTTTTTAGTAAACCCCCGACACGTTTTTGCATGATTTATAAAGTTTGATAAATCAAGTAAAAATGGAAATCTCAAAAACTTTAAAATCAGAGAGGGCTGACGAGCCTCGCACATTCCTGATGTCGCGCATCACGTTTGCAATTTGCTTTTTCGTGTCGGTGGGGCTGATAGTCGGCGGCTTCTTCGTCCCACCTATGGGAGTCATTGACGGCTCCTGTCTGACAGCCGTCGGCGAATTGCTGTTGTTCCCAACACTTCTCTATGGATTCCGTGCAGTTGAACTTGGTCTGCGCGTCAAGTTCCAGAAGGGAGAGACCAGTATCGAGATCAGCAAACAGAAAAGTGAGCACAATTCCCGTGAGGACATCGAACCCTATAACGAAGATTAGCACATGAACACAACCGTCACTATGCACTTCACGTTAGAGGAAATGTATGCCAGCGACACCGCCAAACGTCTCGGCATCAACAATAAGCCATCCACCCAGCAGATGATCAACCTTGTGTATCTCTGCGCCTATGTGCTCGAACCCCTTCGCGTGGCGATGGGCAAGCCTATCAAGATCAGCAGCGGCTTCCGATGCCAGCAGCTTAATAAGGCCGTCGGTGGAGTCTATAACTCACAGCACCTGAAAGGCCAGGCGGCAGACATTGACATCCAGGGCGACATGGCGTTTGGCAGGAAGATTTTCGACTATATCCGCGACCATCTGCCATTCGACCAACTTATCTGGGAACACACCAAGAGCGGCACCTATTGGGTGCATGTCTCGTTTGTTTATCCCGACTTCGGGAAGAACAGGAAGAATGTTATCAATAATCTCGAAAAGTAATCCCCCGACGACATTATGCGCGAATATAAAAAGTATCAGATATGGCAGAATTAAACATTTTCCAGCAGGGTGACAAGGTAAAATACATCGTTACCTCACAGAACAAGAATCTCGACATGGAGGCGTGCGACTTCTATGTGGAGATTATCTACGGAATGCGACGTGATAAGGTCATCATTCAGAAAGAGGATTTCCTCTATGGTACGGATGGGGAGTATGTGATGATCGTCGATACCTCGAAGATGGTCTGCAAGATGGTGGCGCGGTTCGTATGGTATGCCATCGACACCGACTGCGACCCAGACAACCGCCGTCAGGAAGTGGACGAGCAGATCATCGGTTTCGTGGCCGCTACCCCGTGCCCGCAACTCATCATCTGTGAGAAGTGCAGCAGCGAGGGGCATGACGTGCGCTATGAACTGACAGACGAGCCAGACATCGCGGCTAAGTACCTGCGACTGGTGGCCACAGAAACCGTCACGCCCGAACATGGCGACCCGTACACCATCTACCGTCCGCTCGACACTCGCAACGACGAGTATATCTATGTGCTTCGTGAGAGTGCCGACGCGCTCCAGGAGGCTATCGACAATATGGCGAATAATAACTAAAAAATATCAAGATCATGGCAGATTACAGATTGACCCAATCAGGCGACGAGGTGCAGCGCATCCTCGACAACGCCACCCCGCAGTCAGAACTGACCGCAGAAACCGAACGTGCCACTGGTGCTGAGCATCAGTTGCAACAGAACATCAACAATGTGCAACAGAACCTGAATGAGGAGGCTGGCATCCGTGAGGAGGCTGACACGGCTCTGCGCCAGTTTATCCAACAGGTACAGGGATCGCTCATCAACTATTATCTGAAAACCGAGACCTATTCGGCCAATCAGATAGACCAGATGCTGGCAGCCATCAAGCAGTTCCGCTATCAGGTGGTGGATCAGTTGCCAACCCCTTCAGCCGAAACGATGGGCATTATATACTTGGTGCCATCGGCTCATGCCGTGAGTGGCAACATTAAAGACGAGTACATCACCCTCACCCGCGACGAGGGCAGTGGCATCATCTACTACTTCGAGCAGATCGGTGAGACCGCCATCGACCTGAGCAACTACTACACCAAGGCCCAGACAAATGCCGAGATCAGTGCGGCCATCAATACCGCCATCGCCAACTACTACACCAAGCAGGAGGTGGATGCGCTTATCGCAAATTTTATTACCCGGACGGTCAGCGATTTGACGAATTACTATCTCAAGTCGGAGACCTACACACAGGCGGAGATTCAGCAGCTCATCGCCGCGATTAAGCAGTTCCGCTATCAGAGTGTGGCAGAGTTGCCGACGGCATCAGCCGCTACGATGGGTATTATCTATCTGGTGCCGTCCACAAACCCGCAGCAACAGAACGTAAAAGATGAGTTTATTACTATCAGCGCAACCGATCAAGGTACGACCACCTATTCATGGGAGCAGATAGGCTCGACAGAGATCGACCTGAGTGGTTACTACACCAGCGCACAGACAGACGCGGCCATCGCTTCTGCCCTCGCCAGTTACTCAACGACCGAGCAGATGTCTGCTGCCATCGTGCAGGCCCTTCTGTCTTATTACACCAAGCAGCAGGTGGATGCGCTGATTGCAAACTTCATCACGGCATCTGTGGACAATCTCGTGAATTATTACCTGAAGTCAGAGACCTACACCAAAGCAGAAGTGCAGCAGCTCATCGATGCGGTGAAGCAGTTCACCTACGTGAGTGTGGCAGAATTGCCAACGGCTTCGGCTGATACGATGAATAAAATCTATCTCGTGCCTTCGACGAACCCGCAGACCAAGAATGTCAAGGACGAATATATTACCATCGCTGTGACCGATCAAGGCACGACAACCTATTCGTGGGAGCAGATTGGATCAACCACCATCGACCTGAGTGGTTACTACACCAGCGCACAGACCGACGCGGCCATCAACACCGCACTGTCGGCCTATAGCACCACCAGTCAGATGACCGCAGCCATTGCAGCTGCACTCGCATCTTATTACACTAAGAGCGAGGTGGATGCGCTCATCGCGAACTTCATCACACCATCGACACAGAATCTGGTGTATTATTATCTAAAGTCTGAGACATTCACCAAGGCCGAAGTGAACCAGTTGATTGCCGCTGTAAAGCAGTTCCAGTATCAAAGTGTGTCTGTACTGCCGACCGCTTCAGCCAGCACGATGAACATCATCTATCTGGTGCCTGGGCAGTCGCCTACTTCTCAAAACGTGAAGGACGAATATATCACAATCGCCACGACTAACGAGATGCAGGAGACGGTGTACTCGTGGGAAAAAATCGGAACGACCGAAATCGACCTGTCGAACTACTATAACAAGTCGCAGACAGATGCTGCCATCACAGCAGCCATCAACACGGCACTGACGGCATATAGCACCACCACTCAGATGACCGCAGCCATTGCCGCTGCCGTGGCATCATACTACACCAAGTCCGAGGTGGATGCGCTGATTGCAAACTTCATCACCGCTTCGACACAGAATCTGGCGTACTATTATCTGAAGACCGAAACCTATTCTGCAACCGAGGTGAACCAGTTGATCGCAGCCGTCAGACAGTTCACCTACGAGGCTGTCAGTGTCCTGCCGACGGCCAGCGCATCGACGGTTGGCAAGATATACCTGGTGCCTTCGGAAGACCCAAGCACACAAAACGTCAAGGATGAATATATTACCCTGACTGTTACAGAGGAAGAGACGACCACATATTCATGGGAGAAAATCGGCACCACACAAGTTGACTTATCGAATTATTACACCAAGTCACAGACCGATTCAGCCATCACCGCTGCCCTGAATACGGCCCTCGCTGACTACTCTACGACATCACAGGTATCAGTGCTCATATCTACGGCTGTCGCCGCTGCCCTTGGCAACTTCTATAACAAGTCACAGGTGGATGCGCTCATAGCCAACTTTATCACAAAGTCGGTGGATGACCTGGTGAACTATTACCTAAAATCAGACACCTACACCAAATCAGAAGTGCAGCAGCTGATCGCAGCCGTGAAGCAGTTCCGTTATCAGACAGCAGCTACACTTCCGACGGCTTCGGCTGAGACGATGGGTATCATTTATCTGATACCTTCAACGAACCCTGCAACGCAGAATGTAAAAGACGAGTTCATCACCGTCGAGTCAACCAACGATCAGGATGAGACCGTTTACGCATGGGAGCAGATAGGATCGACAACCGTTGACCTGAGTGGGTATTATACCAGCAGCCAGACAGACACAGCCATCAGCAACGCTCTTACAGCTGCACTCGCCGACTATTCGACGACCACTCAGATGGGCGATGCTATTACTCTGGCCCTGTCAAGCTATTACACTAAGACAGAGGTTGACAACCTTCTGGCGTCGGCTGGAGGACACCCGTACTATGCCACATGCTCGACCGCAGGCGGAACAGCCGCAAAGGTGGTGTCCATTACAGATTTCACACTGAAGGAAGGTGCGCAGGTCAGCATTCTGTTCGCTAACGGCTTTACAGCGACATCACCCACATTGAATATCAACGATGGTGGTGCTAAGGCAATCAAGATGCAGGGAATGGCTCTGTCTCCTTGGATGGTTGGTAACAACAATATTGTAACCATGCTCTACAACGGCACTGACTGGGATGTGACCAACATTCAGGATCGTACACAGGGTTCTAACTCCGACGATTTCGTCGATCTCGGACTGCCTTCCGGCACAAAGTGGGCGAAGGCTAACCTCGGAGGAACCAACCCGCAGGATTTGGGACAATATTTCTCGTGGGGCAACATCACAGGACACGCCAAAGATAGTGGATATGATTTCTCACAGAACACCTACAACGGAACAACGGGTGCAGGACTGATAGGAGGACTCTCAACCAGTTCGTCCTATGATGCCGCAAGAAATATCAAGGGGTATCCTTGGCGCATCCCGACATATGACGACTTCCTTGAGTTGCTTTCATATTGTCGCGCACAGTGGACTACGGTCAGCGGACAGACAGGTATGAGGTTTACATCAAACATCAACGGTAATTCTATTTTCTTGCCAGCCGCAGGCTACTACGATGGTACTACGCTGAACAATCAGGGCACGATCGGTTACTATTGGACATCCATGCTCTATAATGCCGCGTTTGCTTACATCCTGTACTTCAGTTCGACGTACGCGTTCATGAGCAACCTCGCCAGGTATTTCGGAATGCCCGTCAGGGCGGTGCAGTAACTTGTCTTTTCAACAAAAGACAAAGCTCTTACAGCCATGCCGCGCGAAAAACGCGCCGACAGGCGCGGCGCGGCAAGGCAGGAAGAGCGTTACAGTTAGGGTGATTTTGGTTTTACATATATTAAATATTAAAGAAAATGGCAAAACTCGCAGATATTCTCTTCATCGAGCGCGAACGTAAGGAAAAGGAAAGATGGAACGAGATACACCTTTTCACGACGGGCGGTTTCTATTCCGCATACGAATGGAGCGCGTGGCTCACTTCTGTCATATCCTATAATGACGAGGTGCGCAAGCAGTCGAAAGACCGTATGCCGCTGGCCGTATCGCGCAACCCCATAGCCTCCAGCGAGGGAGACACATTCTGTCGGGTAGGCTTTCCGATCAAGTCCGTGGCGAAGTTCATTCCAACATATACGGATTTCAAAATCCTCGACGACAGCCACATTCTCATTACCATATCACTCCCAACACCTACCGACGGCTCGGAGATCACCTACGAGCGACTTGAGAAGGCATTCAATGAATGGAAGGAATCGCATCCCATCAAGCAGCCGAAGGAAAGGAAACCTCCCGATAAACAGAAGACAACGGTCTGCGCCTGCCATACCGATACCGCTATCGCCGTAAACGTGAAAGGCGGTATTATCACGCAGATCATGCAATATCCGCTCAGTGACAGGACGGCGATGGAGAACTTCGACTTCATCAAGTCACTGCAACAGCAGATAGCATCTATCATTTAATCAATATTTCAAGTATTAAAAATCATTCAAAAACAACGGTTCAAACGTCAGGAAAAGACAAGTTCATAGGTTGCTCGTCATACCTCCGTGGGAGGCGTGAAAAAACAAAGACACTCGACGGCTTACGCTTCAGTATTCCATCATGATAGTCGTATAAGGTAGCAATCGACACATCATACCATAGTGTTCTATTCGTCTCAGGCAGCGTTGCCAGCCGCAGGCAACTACAATGGTACTACGCTGAACAATCAGGGCACGAACGGTAACTATTGGACATCCATGCTCAATAATGCCACGAATGCTTACAACCTGAACTTCAATTCGACGAACGCGAACATGAACAACAACGCCAGGTATAACGGAATGCCCGTCAGGGCGGTGCAGCACTCGTCGGAGTATTGACCTACGAACCACAGACAGAAAGCACATGGAAGCAACAGGGTATCACCTCACTCGCAAGCAACTGCTGTTCGACCTTCATCTCGCCTACTATTACGCAGCCCGTCACAAACAGAAGATGAGCTACGTGGTGAAATTCAAGCGCAACTTGAAGGAGAACCTGGAGCAACTCTGCGACGATCTGCTGTCGAGGAGATACAAGCCACTGCCTTCCAAGTGCTTTCGTCGTAGATTATCCGAAGAAGCGCGAGGTGTTTGCCGCGATGTTCAGGGACAGGATTGTGCATCACTTATACTTCATATATACGCATCAGCTCTTTGAACGAACCTTCATAGCCGACTCTTATTCATGTATTATAGGCCGTGGCACTCACTACGGCATCAACCGCCTGCGCCAGCATATCCGTCAGGAGAGCCAGAACTGGACGCAGCCCTGCTATGCGATGAACCTCGACATTCGCGGTTATTTTATGCACATCAACCGTGAGCGGCTGCTGAAGATAGCGACGGCATCACTCACGAAGATGGCGGCACATAAAGTGGGACTCTCCGACGATGTGATGATACCATCAGGCGTGATCCTGACAAAGCACACCACCTGGGCCGACATCCGCGACATGTCGCTCATCCTGTGGCTCACGGAACAGATCATCATGCTCGATCCGATGGAGGACTGCATCATCGTGGGCGACGAGAGCGACTGGGACGGCATCGACCATGCGAAGTGTATGCGCTTCGTGGCTCCAGGGCTCGGACTGCCCATCGGCAACCTCACCTCGCAACTATTCTCGAATGTCTATCTCAACCCCTTCGACCAATTAGTGAAACGTGAGCTGCTCGCACGCCATTACGGGCGTTATGTCGATGACTCCACGATCGTGAATGCCAGCCACGAATGGCTGCTTGGGCAGGTGCCGACGATCCGTGAGTTCCTGTATTACGAACTATCGTTGGAACTCCACATGGGCAAGCTCCACATCCGCGAGGTCAGTCAGGGTGTGGAGTTCCTCGGAGCGTTTATAAAACCCTACCGCGACTATGTGTCGAACAAGACGCTCGGCAGGATCATCCGCAACGTGCAACAGCTCGACCTCCGCGACAGCCGACACATGAACGCCATGATGCAATCCTATCAGGGATTCCTGAAGCACACAGCATCGCGCAACATCATGCGGGAGATGGCGGTAAACCCAAGCCTACATTTCGCTTAGATATATAAGGTACAAAATTATAAAAACATCAGGCATATGACAAACAAGATCAACGGCTTCAGTGCAGACTTCGCACTCGCCAAGAAAGAAGGCACACGCATCATCGTGGGCTACGAAAAGACAGACATTGAGGGCACTGCACTCGCCATGTGGTTCGAGGTGTATTTCCACCAGAGCGTGCCAACGCTCCAGCAGGTGAAGGATGCCATCTTTGCCGACATCAACTCGCAGACCGACGAGGAAATCCTCTGCGGATTCGACTACACCATCCAGCACGGCAGCGATCAGGGCAAACAGGTGAAGGTGTGGCTGTCGGAGGCCAACCAGACCGACATCGACCGCCTCGCCAACGCGTCAGGAGTCACATTCCCCGTCCGTCACAAGGTGGCGGAAGACGGCGCGGGCAACGCTATCTATGAGGAGTTCCAGAACACAGCTGAGATGAAGTCGCTGAGCGACAGCTTCACCATCTATATCCATCAGTGTCAGGAGTCAGGCTGGCAGCGCAAGGATGCCTTCGACTGGCAGGCCTATCAGCAGGCCCTCGACGCACTCACACCGACGACATAATCTTACGTTATTTATATATATCACAGTTAGTAGTTTTTTCATAGCATTAATTTTTGAAGTTACAATTTTTAGGTTTTTAGTTATTGGAAATTCAGTAATGGTTAGTAGATTGTTTGGGCTTGCAGCGGCGAGCCTTTTTTTTGCCTTATGGGGCGATAAAGAGGGCTGAAATGTTAAAAAGTACCAAATAATACACATTTCTTGGTATAATATTTGGTACATTTGAATATTCTTTGTATCTTTGCATCAGAAAAAGAAACAAAAGAATATGATTACAACAGAAGGACAGACAATCGTTGGATACCGCTACGGCAAAGCACCTGAAGGCGGTCACAGTTGGAACTACCGCGAGAGAGAGTGGGAGCCTGGTGTCAGCATGGCACAGGTAGGCTTCGACAAAGAGATAGGCAGCTTTGCAGTCATAGGTGCAGCAGAAAAACGCAAACAATACTACTACGTCGGAACCATTTGTGGACAAACTGGTGGTGATGGTGAGATTTGCCTTAGCGATGTACGCCGTATCACTCGCAATGAGTATCTGTCACTTCGCAATAAGATGGTAGCAGTTAGCAACCAGATAGTAAACGATCGCATTGACAGGCAAATTTATCTTGTCAACCGCGGTTGGAATGTCGGGAAAAGCGTTGAGCAGCTGGAAGAAGAACGTAACATGTATCTTAAATAATAAACAAATAACAATTTAGAACACCGGCGGCAACGGGAAACAGCGGCAGAAGATTATGACAACAACAACAACAATCGTTAAGGGCTACACAAGAGAAGGTAGAAGAGTAAAGGTTGAGGAGCGTTATAATGAAATTGCCGTTAGCATGGGAATCTTTGTTATCATCGAAGGTGAGGAAATCGAAAAGCCAAATAAGGAATCAGCAATCAGTCTTTTTAATTGGTTCGTTAGCAAATAAATAACAAGGATAGGGAGCGGGCGACCCCTCCCACCTTATAATACTTTCATCATCAAAAATAAAATAATTAAAAACATATAGGAACTATGAACAAAGAAGAACAGCGACAGCGGATCGGTCAGCGTATTGCTGACCTGCGCAAGCAGCGGGGCATCACCCAGCAGACACTGGCAGACCTTACAGGGATGCAGCGCAACCACATCAGCCGTATCGAGAGCGGCAAATACTCCGTCGGCTTCGACACCCTCCAGGCTATCGCCGAAGCCCTCGGCGGCACCATTGACATTCTTATCTTTGCACCAAGAATATCTAAAACGAATGAATTATGAAGAAAATTATCTATTTATTTATTTTGGTTTTGTTTGCATCATGCAAACAATCTAACTCTCCGTTTGTAGATCAAGGAGGCAAAAACGCCATGCAGTATCTTAGAGAAAGAACCATCAGCGTTTCCAGTGAGATAGACAAAATGGAAGTGACTGGTGTTGATTCCCTGCTTTGCGACCGAGCGTTGGTTCTTAACTCTGTAGCATTTGCCAAGGCTGGTGCTGACTTCTGGGAAGGTAAAATAAGCAGGGATGAATATCAGAAAATCATCGACAAGTTTTCGCAAACAGCCACTGATATAGCCTATTCTTGGCAATTCTCGACGGTTATCAATGATTCACTCAGCAAATTGGATAAATATCAATATGACTGGCGAAAGGTCTATGAGATAACCACCACCATGAAGAGTACTGTCACGAAAACGACTCGTGTACTCATGGATCAGGATGGTATTACACCAAGAATGACAGAAAAAGAATTTACGGATGAAATAAATGAATGGACTGATAAAATAGTTGAAGCGCAAAGCGACATCTACCGACGGTAAAGTAAACCCCAAACAATGAAATGCCCGATTAGTGTAACAGCTAATCGGGCATTTTTTATGGTAGAAGTAGAAATTAACCAGCAGTTAGCAGAATCGCAAAACAAGGCTTTTGCACGTCTCATGTTCACAGACAAAGAGACGCGCAACCGCATCCGTAAGATTATACGCGAGGAACTGAAAGACACAGCCAAGCGGCTGCGCGAGGATGCACGCTACGAGATGAAGAAAGATCCACGCAAGGCATATCGGGGCGTGAAATCTACCGTATATAAAAAGATTCTTGGTGGTAACGTGAGTATCTTGAATCCCAAGCGTGCAGGTCAGCGATACCAACTCATCAAGGATAGGAAACTCGATCACAACCCATATCAGCGGGGAGGCAACCGCCGACCTCGTAGCCCAAGAACAGAACAGGTTGACTCTTACTTCGGGCGTGACAGAGCATTTATCTTGCGTTTTGTCTCCAGTGGTACAGCTGAACGAAGCACCAAATACGGCAATCGTGGAAGTATAGCAGCCCGCAACTGGTTCCAGAATATGGCACCTCACGAAATTGAGCTTGCAGCAGGCAACCTCGCTGAAGTGATCGACGATGAGCTGGCAGCAATATATAAAGAAGAAGTAAAAAATATATAAGATATGGCGAATAGTGTAGTAAAAATAACTCTTGAAAGCAACCAGTATGAGAAAGGTATGCGCCAGGCTCAGAAGTCGTGGAATGACTTCATAAAGGGGCTTGGTCTGAGCATGGGAAAGTTTACTGCTGTCGGTGCTGCCGTCGGTGCCGTGACTGGTGCGCTGAAGGTGGCTAAGGATGCCTTCTTTAAGAATGAGCAGCAGCTCGATGAGTGGGGACGAACCGTTGAAGCGTCTAAGTCTCTGTATAGTGGGTTTCTGAATGCCATCAACAATGGCGACATCAGCGGATTCCTCACCAATATCAACAATATCACCGAGGCGGCTCGCGCTGCCTATGATGCGCTTGATGATCTGAGCACCTTCAACGCCTTCAACCAGATACAGACACAGAAGACGCGCATGGGATTCACCGAGGCGATGGCAGGCTATCGTATGGGAGAAGTTTCGAAAGAGGATGTGCAGAAAGCAGCTAAGGCTTATCAGGATGAACTTCGCACCAGACAGAAGAAAGAAGAGGAAGCCTATAGGCAGGCTGTCCGCAAGATCGCTGCTGAGAAAGGTGTATCGTGGGGTGGTCTTGAGCAGGCACTCACGGGTAAATATGGTGATTATGAAACACTCAAAAACACCATGCCATCTGGTAAGCAAATCAAGTTTTTGCCAGGTGGTCAGTTTGGTGGCACAAATGCCGTCGAGGTTCCTATGGCTGTCACCATTCAGGAAAAGATGGGAGAAGCACTTCGATCGCTCAATGACACAGAACTAAAGTATTTGCAAGCCCTCGGAGCGCAAGCCTATCGTACAGGCGAGGAAATCGCACAGATAGATAAGCAGATGGCCCGCGTGCTGAACGGAAGACAGCCTGGCACAAGCGGTAGCGGTGGTAGTGGCTCTGTTGACGGTCGTTCTGGCGGCGGTCGCTCTGGTGGTGGCGGCAATAAGCCCGAACTCACTGAGTTGCAGAAAAACCAGCAGACCATCAACGAACTGACACAGGAGTATGTCAATCTCAGCATTAATGCCACGGATGAGACCAAACAACGGAGAGAAGAGATACAGAACGAAATCCACGATCTCGAACGTCGCAACAATCTGCTGAAACTCTATGCGGAGCAGGCACAGGGAAAACTACAAGGTGGCGACATTCAGACCACAGGACTCGGATCGGGAAGTTTCTGGGGCTCATTCAAGGATATGAAGATTGATGGACTGAGCGAGGAAACAATGGAGAAGGTGCGTGAAGGTATGGCAAAGATGAACCAGACAGCCAATGAGTCGAAACAATCCTTCGGTATGGCGGCTAACGCAGCGGGTGCACTTGGCAGTGCATTGGCTGGTATTGACGATCCTGGTGCCCGCGCCGCCGGCATCGTTCTCCAATCTATAGCCAGCATCGCTATGGGCTTCGCAGCAGCATCAGCAAGTCCAGCCGTAACGGGTACGGGATGGGGATGGCTGGCATTTTTGGGAGCCGGTATCGCAGCCCTCGCCACAACTATCAGCACCGTTCATCAACTGACTGGCTTCGCTGAAGGTGGTATAGTGGAAGGAAATTCATATAGCGGTGATAACATCTATGCGGGTAACGGTATGATCAACGCTGGGGAACTGGTGCTTACGAAAGCCCAGCAGGGCAACCTCGCCAGCCAGCTTCAGGGTAACGGTATTCAGAACATGAATATCGCGGGCCGCATCAAGGGCACAGACATCATTCTCTCGATTGACCGCTCGCTGCAACTCGAAGGCAAGCAGCTTCTCACATGGGGACGATAACAAATAAAGAATAAAGATATGGCAATACAAGGTAACAATATCATCGTATTGATGAACGGCACCGCCATCGCCGGCACGAAAAGCGACGAGCTTCAGGTGGACAGCGAGACCATCGAAATAGCCAGTGCCACGGATCAGGCATGGACGCACTACATCGCTGGCCGCAAGTCGTGGAGTCTCACCGTCGGCTGGCTCGTACTGGCGAACACCGACGTGAGGAAGGCCCTGTTGGTCGGTTCGTCAGTGACCATCAAGATCAAAGGCCGTGGCGATACCGATGCCAACGGACTCAGCGGATCAGCGATCATCCGCACCTGTAAGATCACCGCTATTCGCGGAAACCTCGCACAAGGCTCTTTCGCTTTCGTCGGAAACGGACCTTTAACATGAAGTAATTATGGCAATCCATTGGCAAGTGACATTCAAGACGCTCCGAGGCGGTAAGACGCTGACCGCCTCCGTCTATGACAACATCTATTCGGGCGAGCCCATCGCTCTGAAGGGAGGGGCAGAGCCGTTTGTGACCAACGAGAACAACGACGACGACCCGTTCAAGGCCATCCGCACGCAGACGGGTTCGCTGAAGATCGTGGATGACGGCTACGCAGCCGACGGCACGACACCATTCAACTGGCGCGAACTGCAACCGCGCAGCGACCATGACCGCCCCGTGATCCTAACAGATGAAAATGACACGATACTCTGGCAGGGATTCCTTCAGGCACAGAATTTCAGCGGCACGCTCTATGAGCAGACGCAAGAGCGAGAGTTCCCCCTTCAGTGCGCTCTCTCGATACTGTCATCTCAATATCCCAACACCACCGACCAGGGCATCGTGAACTTTGCCTTCCTGCTGAATTACATCTCGTCGATGGTGTCGGCAGCTTCATTGTCGGTCATCAACTTCACGGAGTTCATCATCCAGGGTGGCAGCGATGCGCAGGCATGGCTCTCGAAGAAGTTCCACTGGGCTAACTTGCTGAGTGAGAATCAGGACGAAGACCTGTCGCCGCAATACGACCTGTTCACTTGCCTGGAGGATATGTGCAACTTCTGGGGCTGGGAGGCACGCACCGAGGGCACGCGCCTCTATCTGCTGTGCATGGATGACCCCGACGAGCAGACGGCACTCATCCTCACACCCGCAGAGCTCGCCACCTTTGCCACGGATACGCCCGTCGGCACATGGGAGCCACAACCGTTCGTGCGTCGAGAGCTCACGGGCGACATCTTCGCATCGAATGACAACGACGATATGTGGATGAACGGCCCCAGTGAAGTGAGCGTGAAAGCCGACTGCAATGAGCAGAGCAGTTCTGCCGAGTTTGCACCGCCAACCGTACAAAAGGCAATGGAAGATGCAGGCAATTATTCATGGGTGCCAGGCACGGAAGATAACACGGGATACTTTACCACACCAATGATCAGCAGTTTCACAAGCAATGTGATGGATGGTTCTGTGTCCGGCAGTCTGTGGGCAGGATTCTGTCGTCGTCAGATTTACTCATCAACGGAACAGGACAACCCTACCAAGATAGATGCCTTTGTAGTTGCATCGGATGTGGAGCCAGTTGTTCCACTCATCAGCATTCAGACCAAGCGAATGATGTCGTTCTCCAATGGCACCTTAAAATTCAGCGGCTCGGTTTGGAATGGTAACGGTTGGCAGCAGTGGGACTCCGAAAATGATGACGATTACATAAAAGTTCGCATCGGAATCGGTCCAACCCGAGCCACCGCTAAATGGTTTTATCTGGAGTGCAATCAGCAAGGAGTCATCTCTCATGGATGGAGTAGTACAGTGAAGGAGTGCAAACTGACCGTCGGAACGGGCGACATAAAAGGTATGCTCATGCCTTATGATACACAGACGGGATTTCTGATTTATGCCGTAACCACTTTCGACGGTATCCCGACAGAAGAAGGTATGTACGGCTATGTATTCGTGGATTTCCTTGGAATCTATGAAGACGCTGCTTTCTACCCTGGAACGGGCACTCCCGGCGGTCGTTATGTCGTTGGGAACTTCAAGATCGAGTTCAGCCGTGAAAAAGTTGTCATCCCAGCCAATACGCAGGACTCCACCCGTTTACGTGAGGTGCAGAAAGACCGTGTGTCATCGATGGAGTACCAGTCTATCAATGAGAACTCGATCAAGAACAAGCAGAGCATCGACCTCGTGTATGCCAGCGACAACAACATGAAGTTCGGATTCGGACTGGTGATGAACCAAAGCTACGAATATATGGATACCACCTACTATGGCGAGGCACTCCAGCACCCAGAGCAGCACCTGGCAGACCGCATCGTGAACTTCTGGGCAGCAGCGAAGCGACTCGTGACCGCCGACCTTCAGACGCAGATGGTTGAGCTGACGGAGCCCATCACACCACTCAGCCACCTCGTGCTCGGAGAGACCCACTTCCGCACGCTCGCCATCAGCCACCAGTGGCGCGACGACGTGACGACCCTGAAGATGATCCAGTCGCTCATCCTGATAGAAGACGAGGAAGAAGAAGTAGAAGAAATAGAGGAGGAATAATATGGAAAGTCTTTCAAGAGAGGCAATACTGCGAATGGTGGGACTGCACGACGCAGCCCACATGGTGCGACAACTGAACGCCATCCAACTGTCACTGGAAGAAGAGCAGGGCAGGATGGTGGCTTACTGGACTGAGATCAGGAAGAGTGAAAAGGAAGTGACGCTGCTTGCAGGCAGAGTGTCGGCCAACGAGACCAGCATCGGACAGCTTCAGGTGACGGCACAGCAGCTCACTGCATCCGTCAGCAGTCTCACCACCACAGTAAATGGTCATACTACCAGCATCGGTCAGTTACAGATTACTGCCAACAGCCTGACGGCATCGGTGAGTTCGCTCACAACGACGGTGGACGGCCATACATCATCAATCGGTCAGTTGCAGATCACATCCAACAGCATCAGCAATCGTGTGACGGTAATCGAGGGCGACTATGTGAAGGAGGCGGAAATCTCGCTGATGGTGAAAAAAGACGGCAATGGATATATATCAAACGCCAGCATCAAGGCCGATAATATCGACTTCACCTTCACCCGTGCCACCAACTTCATCTCTGGAGGTCAGACCGTGATGAATATCAACTCCAGCGGTGACTTGTGGATTCTCGGAGATCTTAAAGGTGGTAATATCCAAGGCAATTACACAATCGGAACACAGGGAACTAAAATGCAAATATATGTAGATGAAACGATTGGCTCTGCTCGTAGTTCTGGAATTAGAGGTGTTGATTACAATAACTGGGAGGTTATCAGGTTAGGTATGTTGGAATATAATAATAGAGTTGAACCAAGTCTCAGACTGAATAACCCAAGTGTTGATCAGGTGTATGTACGTCCAGAATTTATTCAATTTCAGCACACTGTAAATACTGGCGTTACCTCAGTATTTACGATTGGATGGTCATCCACTACCAACAAGATACTTATTGGTTCACCACTTGATGCTTGGCCATCTTTAAGCAATGTATCTGTTGGTGCGGTGTATCTCGACAATGGTTACTTAAAAGTAAGAACATCATGAAACTAAAAGTAATATATAACAAGTATATCCCGCTGAAGGGATTCGTGGCTCTCACGCTGTGGACTTGGATATTTGTGCGAAAAGATAAAAGCGCAAAGTTCACACCAATGGCGAAACGTCACGAGGAGACTCATGCCCGTCAGCAGATTGAGTGCCTGTTTGTCGGTTTCCTGATCATCTATTGTCTCGAATGGATCATCAAGGATGTGCTCTGCGGATTCGACAGCGACCGTTCTTATCGCTCCATCAGTTTTGAGCAGGAGGCATACGAACACCAGGAAGAAATCTATTATAACGACGTGCGCAGGCATTTCGCCTGGCTCAAATATTTATTCACAATAAAATAAAAAGGAACTATGGAACAGAAAAAAGAAGAAACAAAGTTTTTCGACTTCACAGAGGTCGAGATGGAAGTGAGTTTTGATGAGGTGATGAAGGTGGACATCTCAAAGACCCTTGGCAACGTGATCCACCAGAACACCGGCGACCTGGGGCTGGATGAGCTCGCCCGCACCATCTACAAGGAGGGAAAGGCAGACATCCCCGTGATGTATATCCCCGCCATCGTGGAAATACTGAAGATGCCCACCTCACTCATGGCAGCAGGCGGCAAGCGTGCGCTAATAGAAATGTTTAATCAATAAAATAAGAATGATTATGGCAACGATTGATTTTTCTAAGATTCCCGTCAAGAACGTGAAGGGGCAGACAGAAGTAAAGAACTACCGCGACTACATCGCCGAACAGCTCTACAACCAGAGCCACGACGAGGCAGGTGCAATGCTGGCGCAGAAGATCGCCAACGCGAAAGGCAGCATCAAACTGAGTGACGACGAGGTGAATATCATCAAGACGCTGCTCCAGCCCTACCCATATTTTATGCGGACAGCCATCGAGGAACAGCTGAAATAATGTGTTTTCATCATAGTGCTGTATTAATAATTGTTTTAGTTGAATTTATTAGTCATGGGCGACAGCGGTCGCCCTTTTTTTGTGGGAAAGGCTGCGAGTAAGCGAGCGCAATCATGCTTGCATGAATTGCCGAGCGTGAGCAGGCTCACCAATCGGCAACGATTGGTAAACCCTAAACCACTTTTTGTCCGCATGGTAGAAGACAAAAAGAAATATCAGATATGAATGATCAAAAAGACACTGGCTTGAAGTGGCTCAATCTTGATGCCATCCACGCGCACTGCCGCATCGACTTCAACTGCGAGGACGCAGAACTGGAGCAGATGGCAATGACAGCCGAGCAAGCCATCCTCGACCTGACGCGGCGCACGTATAAGAACTTCATCGATACCTATGGTCGCATACCAGACCCCATCTTCAACGTCTCGCTGTTGATGGTGCAGAGTCTTTACAAGAACCGCGACACCGAGGAACAGCGCGATTCAAAGGAGATTGCCTTTGGCTTCTCGTTTATGGTCAAGAACTACATGGTGCTGACGGGAGGTACACCATTGCAAGTAGAGCGCGACGGGCTGATAGACAAGTTGACCGTGGTGCAGACGGAGTTCGATTTCGACTTTGGCGAGATCACCGACCCGACGGATGAACTCATCGAGGCCTACGACACGCAGCGGCGCAACATGGCCGCACTCTATAACCGCTATGCCTTCATCCAGCAGCCCACGACGTACATCTGCCAGAAGTTCCGCGAGGCCATCGCCAAGGCAAAGGAGGACTGTGACGAGATTATCAACCAACAAAACGCATAGGCTATGGGATATAGTGCAGGATTTCTTCACGACATCATTCAGCCGCTCAACCGCAAGGAGGCGGTGGCGGGAAAGTTCGGACTCGATAGCGCAGGCATCGAGTGGGAGGAGGTCGGCTGTCTTCATGCAAACGTGGACTATCAGCGCGGCAAGTCGGCCATGAATGCCGGAAGCCTTGATGCTTATGCCGTCAAGATTGTGCGCATGAGATACACGACGGCCTTCAATGAGCGCAGCCGAGTGAAGTATCAGGACAAGACGTATCAGATTATCCCCGAGACATGGAACGCGAACCACCGCGAGAACACGCTGCAATTCCTGATGCAGTTAGTAGTAAACGACAAATAAAAAGGAACTATGAGACTGAGATTCAATGAGACGGACAGGGTGGTGGCGATTGTGCATTACAATACGCCAGAACTGACGCGGGCTTGTATAGGTTCGCTGATTTACAATGGCGGTGTCGAGAACCGGCTGCGCATCGTGGTGTTTGATAATTCGGACAGCAAGCCGTTTGATGATGCAAGCGGTGTGACGGTCATCGACAACACGCAGGGTCAGGTGATTGACTTCGACGCGGAACTGGCGAAGTTCCCGGAGCGCGACCGAAGCATCGGTTGTGCCAAGGGCTGCGATTTCGGCAGCGTTAAGCACATGATGACGGTGCAAAAGTTATGGGAGTTGATTCCCCAAGGCTTTGTGCTGATGGAGAGCGACATCATGATCACCAAACCGATTGCAGGGTTCTGGCGACCTGAATACTCGTTTGTCGGCTATGCGCAGAAGGCACAACCACACAACCCATTCAATATCGGGCGAGTGCTGCCCATGCTCTGCTATATGAATGTGCCGCTGCTGACCAAGTACGGCGCACGGTACTACGACCCAGAGCGCACTTACGGACTGCTGTCTGGTGGCCGACAGAACCGAAACAACTGGTATGACACGGGTGCCGTGATGCTCGAAGATATTCTGGCGAAGCGTCCGCACCTGAAGGGCTTGCATGAGGACATCCGTCCATACGTGGTGCATTACGGCTCTGCATCGTGGCAGAAGAACGACGAGAAGGCACACCGCCAATGGATTGAGGCAAACCACCACATCTTCCCCAGCGAGGAGAGAATCAAGGAAACCACCGACCGATTCTTCAAGCATATCGAGGAAACGCGAGAGCCGTGCAAGGTGGCCGTGTGTGCCATCGGCCGACTGGAGAACCGCTACGCCGTGGAGTGGGTAGAGCACTACAAGCAGTTAGGCGTTGACAAGATATTCATCTACGACAACAACCGCATCAGCGATGGTGAGCTGTTTGCCGACGTTCTTCAGCCGTATATCGAGGCGGGCTTTGTAGAGGTAGTGTATTTCGAAGGTCTGCAAAAAGATGCCTACGAAAAATGCTACCGCGACCATTCTGACGAATACGAGTGGATAGGTTTCTTTGATTTCGACGAGCTGGTTTGCATCGAGGACGGACGCGACATTCACGACTTTCTGGATGATTACGAGGCCGACGTGGTGAGTCTGAACTGGATGACCATGACCGACAGCGGACTGACGCGCTACGACGAGCGACCAATGGCCGAGCGATTCACCCAGGGCACTGGCGAGGACTTCGCCATTAACCGCCATGTGAAGTCGTTTGTGCGCTCTGGTATTAACGGCATCTCGTTTAATGATCCGCATTGTCCGAACGCTCCGAAACTGAACGTGGTGAATGTATTAGGCGAACAAGTGGAGCAAGTGCCCATCCAGCCGACAGCCATTCACAAGGTGGCGTGGATTAACCACTACAACACCAAGACCGCCGAGGAATGGGCGACGCTGAAGATGCGCCGACTGTCGCCATGTGGCGATGAGTACAACCGCGAGATGAAAGCGAAGAATGTGGACTACTTCTTCAGCATCAACGAGCGGACACCTGAAAAGGAAGCGATACTTGGTGTAATACCACCGCCATCGTTCGATGAAGCGCAAGGGACACCAGCACCAACGAAATCCCACAGTAAACCCAAGACCGCAAAACGCACGAATAGTAAAAGCAAGTAAGATATGGGATTTTTCAGTAATCTTTTCAAAGCGGCTACGCCCGAGAACGCGCTGATGTTGCGCGAGGCACCCACTCCAGGAGTGCCCAGCAGCACCATGCCACCCGAACCGCAGAAGCCGCAGGGTGCCGACTATCAGGAGCGCATCGTGTCGGTGCGAGGTCCTGAGATGGCATGCTCGGTGAGTGCCGTGTATCGTGCCACCAAACTGCTGGCCGACACGATGGGCGTGATGCCCGTGCAATACCAGAAGAAGGACTTCGAGGGCGGCAACTTCGTACAGGACATGCGCGGACTGGGCAAACGCATCAACTATCTGTTGCAAGAAGAGCCCAACCCCATCATGACCGCCACCGACATGTGGAAGCTGGTTGACATCAACCGCACCATGCTGGGCAACGGCTTCGTGTATATCGAGCGCGACGAGTTCGGATTCCCGCTCCACCTGTATCT
>JAEIGA010003963.1_pt1 | contig 22989 bp, 16 predicted proteins | sample 9270691 | NCBI WGS metagenome assembly JAEIGA01 (sample SAMN17057246, study PRJNA624740) | gut metagenome | biome: biome; isolation source: fecal sample | host: Bos grunniens | place: China: Xizang | collected 2019 | reverse complement strand
TCAAGGCTGCTCCATACAACGGTGATCATCGCTACACTTTGAACTTTATCGACAGCAAGAAGCAGAATGGTCTTATCGAGGTTACTGGTGGTCGTTTCTACAAGTACAACCCATCTGAGAGCAACTCTGAGAATCCAGCAATGGACTTCTGCGGTGCTGGCTACTGGGGCGTTGAGGATGGCGACTGGTACGAGGTAGTTGCAAAGAAGAACTTCGACCTATTCGTAGATCACGCTGAGGTTTATACTGCTGAGGGTCTTCTTCAGTGGGCTTATATCGTAGAGAACGGTCCTATCTCTGCATTTGAGGATCTTGTAGGCTTTGATGCTGCAACCTTCAACAAGAAGGCATACGGTCTTGAGATTATGACAAACATCGTTATGCCTGCTAAGACCATCGCAAAAATGGGCGAGACTTATGTATTCACTGACGAGGATATCACATTCACTAACGGTGTGCCATCTGGTAGCAACTGGGCTCCTGTATGTAATGTAATCGCTGCATTAGGGGATGCCTATACTGGTTGGGTTGATGGTTGTGGTAAGACAATCTCTGGTCTAATCGTAAATACTACTTCAAACTATGCTGGTTTCATTGGCTTTATGTTTGATGGCGTATTTGTTAAGGATCTTACATTCCGTGATGCCTATGTTAAGGGTACTAATTATGTTGGTGTTGTTGCAGGTCGTGCTCAGGATGCTACTACTATCGAGAACGTTCGTGTTGTAAACTCAACAGTTTCTGGTACTGGTACCGTAGGTGGTTTGGTTGGTTACAACTACAGCCGTGTAGGTGGTGCTCAGGGTCAGGGTTATGCTGAGGGTCCTGCGATTGTTCGCAACTGCGTTACAGACGTAAATACTAAGGTTGTTGGTACTTCAACCAACATTGGTGGTATCGTAGGTAATAACTATGGTGCAACAATCATCAACTGCCACAACTATGCTGATGTTACTGGTAAGTCTTCAGTAGGTGGTATTGTTGGTTATACTCGTGATTATCACCACAATAAGGATGGTTATATTGTAGCTTGTACTACTTATCCACAGGCTTCAATTGTTGCAACAAATGGTACTGTAGGTGGTATCGCTGGTTACACTCTTGCAGATAATCAGCACACAAACACCTATATGCACATCGTTGCTTGTACATCACTATCTAACATTGTTGGTAAGACTAAGGGTTGTATCATTGGTCAAATCGACCATGGTCAGCATACTGCTGGTTGTGTTGCTGTTAAGAATGGTGCAACTGTACTTTATGGTAAGAATAAGCCAACTACCGAGAGCGATGTTAAGGATGCTATCCTTTATGATGCAGTAGGTTCTGCTACTCAGGCTGATGTTGATGCTTTGAACCACGCTATTGACCACTACAACGAGACCACTCCTCCAGCAGAGTCAGTTTGTACATACCGTTGGGCATTGGTTAATGGTTTCCCAGTTCTTCAGTAATCGCTGAATAACTCTATACGAAAAACGACTCCTTCGGGGGTCGTTTTTTTGTTTGTAGGTGAGGCTTTTGCGTTTCGTTTTTTTGTATTATCTTTGCCACGGCATTTGCGCTCTATCGCTGCCACCTTTGGGTGGGGGAGGAAAGTCCGAGCAACGCAGAGCACCACGCAAGTTAACGGCTTGATATCCGTGAGGGTATAGTAACGTAGAAGAAAATAACCGCCCGCAAGGGTAAGGGTGAGAAGGCGGGGTAAGAGCCCACCGCGAGGGTAGCAATACACTCGGCTGTGCGTCTCGTGGGTTGCAAGACCATGTATACCGACAATTAAGGGTTGCTCGTCCAATGTCGGGGGGTAGGTTGCTAGAGGCTGTGGGTGACCACAGTCGTAGATAAATGATAGAGACCTCGCAAGAGGGACAGAACTCGGCTTATAGCGAATGCAGAAAATAATAGGGTGTTTCCATCGAGGAAACACCCTGTTATTTTAATGAGTAATTAGGAGAGAGTAATTAGTAATGGTTTTACGATGTAATGTTTTGACTAAAAGTCTATTACTAATTACCTATTACTAATTATTAAAGTCTCGCCTTAATCTTCTTTGACTCCTCCTCGTAGCCTGGTTTGTCGAGTAGGGCAAACATATTCTTCTTGTATGCCTCAACACCTGGCTGGTCGAATGGGTTTACACCTAAGATGTAGCCGCTGATACCGCAACCCTTCTCGAAGAAGTAGAGCAACTGACCGATAGTGCGCTCGTCGATGCGCTCAATCTCGATAACGAGGTTTGGCACGCCACCGTCCAAGTGTGCAAGGCGTACGCCAAGCTCTGCCATCTTGTTAATCTCTGATAGGCGCTTGCCAGTGAGGAAGTTAAGACCATCGAGGTTAGCCTCGTCAGCCTCCACCTTAACCTCATACTTAGAGTTCTTAACCGAGATAATGGTCTCGAACAATGTGCGCTCGCCCTCCTGGATATACTGACCCATAGAGTGCAAATCTGCTGTAAGGGTTACGCTTGCAGGGAAGATACCCTTCAACTCCTTGCCCTCAGACTCGCCATACAACTGCTTCCACCACTCGGCGATGTACTGCAACTTTGGTTCGTATGAACCCAAAATCTCAATCTTCTTGCCCGCCTTATACAACTCGTTGCGAACGATAGCATACTGTGCAGCTGGGTTCTGCTCGATAGGTGTAGCAACACCTGTGAGGCGCTCCATATCGCGTGCACCCTCAACAAAAGCCTCAATATCTACACCTGCAACAGCCAATGGTAGTAGACCTACTGGCGAAAGCACTGAGTAGCGACCACCAACATTGTCCTCAATAACGAATGTAGGGTAACCCTCCTGTGTTGCGAGGGTCTTGAGTGCACCACGAGCCTTGTCTGTGATAGCTACGATGCGCTCTGCAGCCTCAGCCTTGCCATAGCGCTTCTCAATTTCTGCCTTGATAAGGCGGAAGGCGATAGCTGGCTCGGTTGTAGTACCAGACTTAGAGATTACGATAGCAGCGATAGAGTAATCCTTAACGGCATCCATCAACTCGTATGTGTAGTCCTCAGAGATATTCTCGCCAGCAAACACAACCGTAGGGTTGTCGTGGCGCTTCTTAAGGCTCTCAAATGAATTTGACATAGCCTCCAATACCGCCTTAGCACCAAGATACGAGCCACCGATACCGATACAAATAACTACCTCCGCACGCTCACGTAGCTTCTGGGCTACACTCTTAATCTCTCTAATCTCGTCATCTGTAATAGATGAAGGAAGGTTTACCCAACCCAAAAAATCGTTGCCCGCACCCTCACCAGAGTGTAGGAGCGCATTAGCGCGCGCAGCCTCAGCCTGCATCTCAGCAGTGATAGCAACGCCCGAATGCGCAGCATTAAACTTGATTAACTCCATATAGTCTTCTATAATATTTTAATGTAAAATCTGTGTAAGAGCCTGCATAGCCTCACGCGCTGAAGCGTGATTGTAGAGCACCTCCCACACCATATCTGCAATAGGCATTTCAATATTACGACGCATTGAGCTGCGACGGATACACTCTGCAGCGTAGTATCCCTCTGCAACCATTGTCATCTCGTTAAGTGCGCTCTTTACCGAACAGCCTTTGCCAAGAAGCGTTCCCAAACGGCGGTTACGGCTTAGTGGCGAGTAGCAGGTAACAAGCAGGTCACCCATATAGGCTGCTGAGTTGATATCGCGCTCCTCGATAGGCACCGCCTCGTTGATAAAGCGACGCATCTCGCCAGCACAACATGAGATAAGCACTGCAAGGAAGTTGTCGCCGAAGCGCAAGCCTACAGCGATACCTACAGCCAAGGCGTAGACATTCTTCATAATAGCTGCTACCTCCACACCAAGAACATCGTTTGAGATGCTGCAACGGAAGTACTCGTTGGCAAGAACACTACGCACAGTCTCAGCGGTGTTGTTATCCTCCGATGCTACGGTTAGGTACGATAGCTGGCACTGTCCCACCTCCTCGGCGTGCGAAGGACCTGTAACTACTGCCAAGTTTTGCATAGGTACGTCGTAGTAGCGGTTCATGTGCTCGACGATAGTGAGGTAGTCGCCAGGGATGATACCCTTAACTGCCGATACGACAATCTTATTTTGAAGGCTCTCGGTCAATGGCTCGAGGAACCTCTTGAAGAATGCAGATGGCATAGCAAGGATCACGATATCGGCATTACGCACAACCTCGTTGATATCTGCAGAAGGGGTAAAGAAGTCACGGTCGATATAGCACCAAGGGAGGTACTTAGGGTTGCGGCTACGGGTTAATAGCGCCTCACGAATATCATCATTTAGCACCAACCAATCTACGTGGTGGTGGTTAATAGTAAGCGTTTTTACAATTGCTGTGGCCCAACTGCCATAGCCCAGTACGGCACATTTGGGGGTCTTGTTTGTATCCATAAGCAAAAATTTATTCACAAAATTAACAAAAAAAATGTGAAAACTCTTGCAAATTGTCCATATCTTTTTCCTATCTTTGCAAAGTAGTATTGCAATGTTTTGGCTGATGGCGAGTTAAGATGTTGGATTACAACGAGTTCAGACCTTGGTGATGAAAAGTGCGTAGGATGCATTTTTCTTGCGACTTGATGATGAAAAATCGGGTTTTTATGGGTCGAAGAGTGGTGTTGAAATAATAAAATTAGATATATGGGAATATTTTCGCTCAATCAGGAGTTGGCAATTGACCTTGGTACAGCCAATACGCTGATTATGCACAACGGTAAGGTTGTAGTTGATGAGCCATCTATCGTGGCTCTAAGCATCAAGACAGGTGACCTTATGGCTATTGGTCACAAGGCGCGATTAATGGATGGTAAGACTCACTCTAACATCCGCACCATTCGTCCTTTGAAGGATGGCGTTATCGCCGACTTCGAGGCTACGGAGCTTATGCTTCGCGGTCTTATCAAGAAGGTGGGTGCTACACGTGGTATGTTTGCGCCATCGTTGCGTATGATGATCTGTATCCCTTCAGGCTCTACAAACGTCGAGATTCGTGCGGTGCGCGACTCTGCTCAGCATGCTGGTGGTCGTGAGATCTACCTTATCTTCGAGCCTATGGCGGCAGCGCTTGGTGCAGGTCTCGATGTAGAGGCTCCAGAGGGTAACCTTATCATCGATATTGGTGGTGGTACATCGGAGATCGCTTGTATCTCACTCGGTGGTATCGTATGTTCAAAGTCTATCAACGTAGCGGGTGATGTCTTTACCAACGATATTCAGAACTATATCCGCCAGCAGCACGGCATCCGTATTGGTGAGCGTACAGCGGAGGATATCAAGTGTGCTATCGGTGCTGCGGTGCCAGAGTTGGAGAATGAGCCAGAGGATTATATCTTCACTGGTTCGAATATGCTTACCAACTTGCCTCAGACTGTAACGTTGAACTATAGTGAGATTGCCTACGCACTTGACAAGTCGCTTGTGAAGCTTGACAATGCTCTTATGGAGGTGCTCGAGGAGATGCCACCAGAGTTGTACTCTGATGTTGTGAAGAATGGTATCTACCTTGCCGGTGGTGGTGCGCTTATCAAGGGTCTTGACCAGCGTTTGTCGAAGAAGTCTGGTTTGCCAGTGCACGTTGCAGAGGATCCACTACGCGCTATTGCTCGTGGTACCTGCATTGCGCTTAAGAATATCGGCAACTTCTCATTCCTAATGGGTGGCGAGAAGTAGTTTGTGGGTTGTTGCATATCGGGCCACGAGGCTTATTATATATAGGTGCAACTCCTTAGATGTTGGGTTGTAAAGGAACTTTAAAAGAGGGGCTGTCGGCAAATGGTTGTTAGACAGCCTCTTTCTAAACAAGATAATGTATAGATTACTCGAATTTATAAAGCGTATCTATGTGCCTGTTATCTTCCTATTGTTGGAGGGTATAGCACTATTTACGTATGCCACATCCTCACCATATACTGAGGCTAAGATACTTGCGCGTACCACAGCTGTAGGAGCTACTATCAGTGGTACGATTACGGATATCGGTCACTACTTCTCGCTTGATGCCGAGAATCGTGAGCTTACCGAGCGCATTGCTGAGCTTACAGCAAGCCTCGAGGCCTTTGAGCGAACTGAGGATGATGTTGAGTTTAGCAGCGAGGACAGTCGTTTTAAGTATCGTGCGGCATGTGTGGTATCGATGACAACAAATCGTCCGCAGAATTATATTGTTCTCGACCGTGGCTCGCTCGATGGCGTCGCGAAGGATATGGGTGTGGTGACTCCTAACAACGAGCTTGTGGGTTATGTACTCTCATGCACAGAGCACTACTCTATAGTGCAGTCGATGCTGAATACTCAGTTTAATACGGGTGGTTGCCTTGTAGATAATGGCAATGTGTGTGTGATAGGCTGGGATGGTACATCTAAGTATGAGATGCAGGCGATGGATCTCTCGGTCTACTCTGAGCCTGAGAAGGGTATGGCTGTAGAGGTGCGCTCGGAGCGTCTGCCAGAGGGTGTCCTAATTGGTCATATCGAGGACTTTAAACTCAACAACACGCAGACAGCATATACAGCAACCATTTCCATTGCTGCGAAGATGAGTATGTTGTATAATGTACTAATCGTGGAGAATGTCCACTTCGGTGAGCTTGAGGAGCTTCATAAGCAGGTGGGAGATAACAAATAAAAGATGTTCGCGCGCAAAGACTCTCTATAGCGGGGATGTTGCTACTGCGCATCGAATAGATAATTTATAAAAGTATAGAATAGAGATGTTTAAGAGCATATTATATTTTTGGTTGACACTTGCACTGCTCTTTGTCCAGATATTTATCCTTGACGAAATCTCGATAGCCCTATGGCTACGACCTATGATATTTCCTCTTACAATCCTATTGTTGCCATTCGAGTGGCAGAAGATATGGGTTATATTGGCGGCATCGGCATTGGGCGTATTTATGGATATGTCGTTGGGTGGAGCTGGTCTATATACATCGACCTTGTTGCCTATCGCTGTTACGCGTAATTGGGCATTGTTTCTTACTACTCGTCGTAGTGTTGAGGCTGGCGACCAGACTTCGTTACTTTCGCGTATGCCACTGCGTCAGGTGATGATATATGTGGGTGCTATGTTGCTTGTTTACAACGCGATGTTCTTTATGTTGGAGGCATTATCAACGGTTGGTATGTGGCAGCTTATCGCAACAATAATCTGTAGCACAATACTATCTGTGCTCCTTGCATTGCCAATTGTGCGTCTATTTCTTAAAAGGGTAGTTAGATAATGAATAGCGATTTAAAGAGATATAGGATGTTGCGTCTGATAGTGCTTGCTGTAGGTGCTATCATACTCATTCGTCTATTTTCGATGCAGATACTCTCTGATGAGTACGATATCAAGGCTACGAACAATATTGTGCGTACCGAGATAGAGTACCCTATGCGAGGTGAGGTGTTGGACCGTAGAGGTGAGTATTTGGTTAAGAGTCGCGTGTGCTACGATGTATTGGTAGTACATCGTGAGGTGCCAAAGGAGGGTTTCGATACCGCGCGTTTGGCGACAATCCTTGAGATTACTCCAGAGTATTTGGAGAAGCAGCTAACGAAGGCTCGCCAGAGTCCTCGTGCAGAGATACTTGTGACTAACTACCTCTCACAGGAGAATAAGCTTCTGCTTGATGAGGGCAATTTTGTGGGTTTCCACACCCGTTTCCGTACTGCCCGAGAGTATCCTCGTAAGTGCGGAGGTAACTTGCTTGGCTATGTTAGTGAGGTTACGCAGGAGCAGGTCGATAAGTGGGATTACTACGATGTTGGAGACTACATTGGTGTTGGTGGCGTTGAGTCGGCATACGAGACGCTGTTGCGTGGCGAGAAGGGTGTTAGCTACCGTATTTATGACTCACACGGTGCTGTACAGGGCTCATATAATAATGGTTACGATGATATCCTTCCGGTTAAGGGTGCGCAGCTAACATCTACTATCGACGCTCGTTTGCAGGAGTTTGCCGAGGAGCTTATGGAGGGTAAGATTGGTGCTGTGGTTGCGATTGAGCCAGCCACAGGAGAGATCCTTGTTATGGTATCCTCTCCAACCTATAACCCCGATTTGATGGTGGGTCGTAATCGTAATAACAACTATGCGGCTATGCTCCATAATCAGCGCCAGCCACAGTTTAACCGTGCGGTTAAGGCGAGGTATCTGCCAGGCTCAACCTTTAAGTTGGTGCAAGGTCTTATAGGCTTGCAGGAGGGTGTGTTGCGCCAAACACAGAAGTACCCTTGCGATATGGGTTATAGCTACGGTAGACGTAAGATGGCGTGCCATGCTCATAGCTCTCCACTCGACTTGCGCGATGCTGTGGCACACTCGTGCAATGCCTACTTCTGCTACGTTTTCCGAGATATGATTACCAACTCGAAGTATGGCTCTGTAAAGGAGGGTGTTCGTGTTTGGAACGAGTATGTTCAGAGCTTTGGCTTTGGTCGTCAGTTGGGTACCGACCTCTATGGTGAGGGTAGTGGTTTTGTGCCATCGCCTGAGCATTACGATAGGGTCTATAATGGTAGTTGGAACTGGGGTACGGTGCTCTCTTGTGCTATTGGTCAGGGAGAGTTGGGTTGTACGCCATTGCAGATGGCAAACCTTGCTGCTATTGTTGCCAATCGTGGTTACTACTATATTCCGCACATGATTAAGCATATCGAGGGTCGCGATTCGATAGATAAAAAGTACTACGAGCGACACTATACGATGGTGGACTCGATAAATTTCGTGCCTATTGTTGAGGGTATGTGGCGAGGTGTTAATGTCGCAGGTACATCGGGCAAGGCGCGTCTTGAGGGTTGGGATGTATGCGGTAAGACTGGTACAGCCGAGAACTCAGGTGGTGCAGACCACTCTACCTTCCTATCGTTCGCGCCAAAGGATAATCCAAAGATTGCTATCTCGGTCTATGTTGAGCATGGTGGCTTCGGTGCCTCTATTGCGTTGCCTATAGCCTCGCTTATCGAGGAGTTGTATCTTACGGATACCATTATGCGACCACAGATGGTGGAGGATGTCTTGAACTTCCAGCCTAAGTATGCTCGTAACTATGATCTGAAGCAGCAACGTTACGACGAGAAACGTAAAAACAAAAAGTAGAGTCTATGTTATCAGAGTATAGTAATAGTGGTCGTGGTAGTAGTCGCTCGCTCTTTGGCAATGTCGATATGGTAGCCTTGGGCATCTATATCGCTATATCGATATGTGGTCTGCTATGTATTACCTCGGCATCGTTTGAGCCAGATACAACAAATTTCTTTTCGGCATCGCATAACTACGTTAAGCAGTTTGTGTGGATTGGAGCATCGTGGGTTATGGCTACGGTGGTCTTGCTCCTTGAACGACGACTATTCCACATGTTTGCTTATCCAGCCTACTGTTTTGGTATATTATTGTTGTTAGCGGTGTTGATGTTTGGTAAGGAGGTCAATGGAGCTAAGGCGTGGTTCGAGTTTGGCGGTGTTCGCTTGCAACCAGTGGAGTTTGTGAAGATTGCCACGGCGCTGATGATGGCGCGTGTTATGAGCGACTATGCCTTTAATATCAATCGATTTATTGACCTTGTCAAAGTCGCTGCCATAATACTTATCCCATTTGGTATTATCGTATTGCAGAACGATACTGGTTCGGGTTTGGTTTTGGGAGCATTCTTATTTGTTCTCTATCGTGAGGGTCTTACTAAGTATGTTTACTTCCCGATAATTTTCACTCTTGTGCTCTTTATAGCCTCGATGATGTTCTCGCCGGTGGTGATATTTGTGGTGCTTCTTATCGCCTTTGTGGGGTATAATATGTTGCACGTTGGTGAGGTTGCAGGTCATCTGCGTTTTATTGCTGCGGTATTCTTGGTGGCACTGCTCTTGGCGGTGCTAACGCCACTTAGTGGCTATGCCTCGTTGATGATTGCTTGCAGTATTGCGGCGGTGGTGCTTGTAGTTGTAGCATTCAAGACACGCACGTTGGCGCTTCTATGGCCGATATTGATGTTTATCTATGCGATGATCTTCGTGCCTACAACCGACTTCCTCTTCTCGAAGCTCGAGCCTCATCAGAAGAACCGAATACTCACCTTTGTAGGCTTGGTTGAGGATCTTAAGAATACGGGATATAACGTAAATCAGTCGGAGATTGCCATTGGCTCAGGCGGTATGTGGGGCAAGGGTTTTATGGAGGGTACGCAGATCAAGTATGACTATGTGCCTGAGAAGCATACCGATTTTATCTTCTGTATCGTAGGCGAGGAGTGGGGTTTTGTTGGATGCTTCGTTGTTGTGGCGCTCTATATAGGTCTTATGCTGCGGCTTATGAAGATGGGAGAGCGAATAAAAGAGCCATTTGGGCGTGTCTACTGTTACTCTGTGGCGGCGATAATACTTATTCACGTAATGGTAAATATGGGTATGACCATTGGTCTTATGCCAGTAATGGGTATCCCGCTGCCGTTGATGAGTTATGGAGGTTCTTCGTTTGTAGCATTCACACTGCTGTTAATGATTGCAATACGCCTTGATGCCTCTACCTCGGAGAATGATATCTACTCATAAACTGCCTATTACCAATTGAATATAATGAAGAAACGACCATTGATATTTCTTACTAACGACGATAGCTATCTTTCTAAGGGCTTTCGTGCAGCGGTAAGTCTCGCTCGTGAGTTCGGCGATGTCATCGCCATCGCTCCAGACCGTGTGCAGAGCGGTATGAGTCAGGCTATCACGATTAACTCGCCACTCTTCCTCCGCCCTGTGGAGCAGAGCGAGGGTGTTGAGATTTATGCCTTTTCGGGTACACCTGTAGATTGTGCCAAATTTGCCTTTGACCACCTCTTTGTAGATAGAAGGGTTGATTTGGTGCTTTCGGGTATCAATCATGGATCGAATGCTGCGGTGAATGTTATGTACTCGGGTACTATGGGCGCTGCTATCGAGGGTAGCTTCTATGGAGTGCCATCCATTGGCCTCTCGTTGGACGACCACGATGCCGATGCCGACTTTGAGGGTGCGGTGAAGTATGGCAGGGAGGTTATTAGCTCGGTGCTTGAGGCAGCCGATAGCCTTCCACGTCCTTTGTGCTTGAATGTTAATGTTCCTCGCTGTGGCGTTGAGGAGATTAAGGGTGTGCGCCTCTGTCGTCAGACGCGTGGCTTCTGGCGTGAGGAGTTCTACGAGCGTGAGGATCCTCATGGTCGCAAGTACTTCTGGCTTACGGGAGCATTCCAGAATGCCGAGCCTGAGGCTACGGATAGCGATGAGTGGGCTTTGGCTAATAGGTATGTTGCGGTTGTGCCTGTGCAGGTCGATATGACCGACTACGTACAACTAAAAAACTTGCAAGGCGTAATTAAGTAGTGCTATGCGTGGCGTTGAAGTACTGATACTCGTCTCTATTGTGATGCAGGTGGTGGCTATTGCCATTTCGTTGCACTTGGTCAATAAGACTAAGTTTAAGGCACTGTGGGTATGCTGTATCATATCTCTATCGTTACTCTGCGTAGACCATATCATGCAGTTCAACATCTTTCGAGGTGTTGATGTCTCGGATTTGGCGCGCGCATGGGTGGGTATCATTGTCTCGCTAAGTTTCTCGATATGTGTTGTATGTGCGCATTTACTCGTTAAGCACGTCGACCGTATGGCTAAGCATCGTCAGATGCTCGAGAATAGGTTTATGACAGCGCTACTAAGAACTGAGGAGCGTAGCCGAGCATCCTTTTCGCGTGAGTTGCACGATGGCTTAGGCCCCTTGCTCTCTTCGTCGAAGATGTCGCTATCGGCACTCAATCGTGCCAACCTTAGCGATAGCGAGCGAGAGATTTTGCACAACACCTCGGCGGTTATCGACGAGGCGATACGCTCTCTGCGCGAGATTTCAAACAACCTCTCGCCACATATTCTCAACGACTTCGGCTTGGCGCGCGGTATAAAACACTTTGTTGACCGTTTGGGTGCGGTGCGCGATACAAATATCAAGTTTAAGACGACACTTAAAGATGAGCGTTTCGACTCGAATATAGAGGTTATACTCTACCGCGTAACGTGTGAGCTTATAAATAACTCGTTGAAGCACGCCGATGCTACCGAGATATCGGTTTTGTTGGGCCAGCAGGATGATATGCTTGTGATTAACTATAGCGATAACGGTAAGGGCTTTAAATATAGCGAAGAGGAGAGCAGTGGCTTGGGCTTGTCGAATATTCGCTCACGCATCTCGTCGTTGAATGGTAAGTGCGAGATTGAGAGTAGCGAGGGTAATGGTATGAGTGCAAGGATTGCTGTATCGCCAAATGGCGCAAATCTCCACCTTACCCCAAGCGATATTAAGGAACTTCGTAGTTTAGGCGAAAATATTAAAAGAAGAAGAAATGGAAAAAAGAGAGGTTAAGATAGCACTTGTGGATGACCACACACTCTTTCGTACAGGTCTAAAGGGACTTCTTTCACAGCGCGATGACTTCAAAATTGTCGCAGATGTAGGCAGTGGTATGGAGTTCTTGAAACTACTCCCTGAGTTGGATGTTGATGTAGTATTTATGGATATCGCTATGCCTGTGATGGATGGTGCCGAGACCACACGCCAGGCACTTAAGCTTAAGCCCGATATGCGTGTTATCACGCTATCGATGTTTGGCGACGATCACTACTACTCGCTTATGGTGCAGAGTGGTGCCTCAGGTTTCCTGCTTAAGGACTCAGATATCGAGGAGGTCTACGCTGCGGTGGATGCTGTTATGGCGGGCGATAACTACTTCAGTGCTATATTGTATGGCTCGTTGGTGCGTAATATGAGCCGAATCGAATCGCCAACGATCGACGATGAGGACTCGCTCTCGGAGCGCGAGATTGAGATCTTGGTTGAGGTGTGCGGAGGTCTCTCGAATCATGAGATTGCTGACAAACTCTTTATCTCGAAGCGCACGGTGGATAAGCACCGCGCCAATATCCTCGAGAAGACAGGATGCAAAAATACCGCAAACCTTGTGGTTTACGCAATTAAGAATCGCTTGGTAGAGATATAGTAATATTGTGATAGTGTAATAGACGGAGGACAAAATGTAGTTGTTCTCCGTTTGTTGTTTTATTATGGCGTAACATTATTGTAACGCGGGTATTATTTTTAATACCCCCAGGGTGTTTTTTTTGAGTATGCTGGGTAAACTGTGTACACTGGGGATAATGGGGCTTGCCCCGAACTTTTAACTTTTAACTTTTCAGTTTTCAGTTTTCAGTTTTCACCTTTCAGTTTGTTATAGTCCGCGGCGCTTGATAGCCCAGGCTAATGTGGCGTAGAGTCCGTTAAGGGCTGGGCGTAACGACGCGGGTAGACGATTAAGTAGCTTAAGACGTGATAGTTGGCGTTTAGAGAGTTTGGTGTATCCAAATGCTCTAATCGCCTTTTTTGCATCCTCCGTGCCACCGCGTACCGACTGCGTAATAGCCTTGCCAATGCCTATGCGGGCGATATATTCGTTTAGCGCTTCGCTCTGCTTAGGGTCGTAGAGCTCGGCGATGGAGAGTGCACACTCCTCGGCGCGATATATCGAGGCAGAGCGGTTGGATGCTGTGCGTGAGTAGCGCACCAAAGAGGTTGGCGAGTATGCAAACTGCGCCCCATTTTGTATCATCCTCACCCAGAGCCACTGGTCCTCGCCTATGCGCATACCCTCGGGGAAGCCACCGCAGTTGAGCACGGTGCTACGACGTAGTGTAGCTGTTGATGGTATGATAGGGTAGCGACCCATAAGTGCCTCATCTGCTGGGGAGATATAACCCTCAGTTGTGGGTACTGCTGCGCGCGAATGACTTACTCCATTTACCACATTAAACGCCGTTGAGTAGGCATCGCAGTCGGGGAAGTACTCCATAAGTCGGCAGACCTCGGCAATATAGTTCGATAGCCACCAGTCGTCGGCATCCAAAAGGGCAACGTACTCACCCATAGCCTCGCTAATACCTCTATTGCGGGCGGCGCTGACACCACTATTCTCTTGGTTGATAACCCTAATATTCGTGTCGGGATGGCGCTTGATAAACTCCTGCACCACAGCCTCGGAGTTATCCGTTGAGCCGTCGTTGACAACGATAATCTCGCCTACAGCAAGGCTCTGCTCCACGACTGAAGTAAGAGCACGCTCAACCTCCGCCTCCTTATTATACAAAGGTATGACAACACTTATATTTTCCGACGCTCGATTCTTGATGCCGTGACCAAACCACAATACCTCTGGGGCGTGGTTTAGGCGCTTGTCCTCGGGCAACCACTTCTGGATGTCGCCATAGTGGCTGCGAAGATATGCCTCTAAGTTGGAAGGAGCCATTACCTCCAAATCGCCAAACTTGCGTGGCTCGAGGTTGGCAATAGCATCCACGGTGATCATATCCTTTGGCATTCGCACTATGTTGTAGCGCGATGCTGAGGTGTTGTTGTATCGTGTAAGTTCCTTATTTAGAATGTTATATATGCGTTTCTTGGATAACATTGCACTAACTGTGCGAATAGCCAAGCACGAAATAATGCTCTTTGGAAAGACCACACCATTGTTAGCCTTACCGAGCCAGCGCCAGAGCCATACGCTCTTTGCCATAAAGCAGTTTATCCAGAAGCCTACGCGTCGGCGCTGACGGCGGGCAAGAGCCTCGTCGTCGGGGATTAGGTCGTAGGGGAAGATGTCGATATATACACCCTCGGCAATAGGTAGTCCTACCCACTCGCTCTCCACAAAGCGCGTTCCCACCTTGCGCACCTTGGCAAAGTAGAATGGTGTGTCGGGCTCGGTGGTAAACTCTTGCAACACATATTGCTTATCGAGCAATGCTGGTGCCTCTTTAAGGAAACGCTCGTAGTTCTCACGCGTCATACCGAGGTCGATATCGTCATCCCAAGGTACTATATCGTCGAAGAAGTGGCTTCCGATAGCTGTGCCACCCTGTATAAAGTATGGTATATCTGCAACCTTACACACGCGTACCACCTCGCGAAGAGTCTCTTTTAGCTCTCCGTGCAGATGTCGTAGTATATCACTATTGTACTTCATTACAAATTGTGTATTAGTAGGTTGCAGCCGCGAATATCGCTTCCTGCAATGCGTCCTTCGATAATAAAACCTCCGTCGTTCTGAACACGACCTATGTCCTGAGTCTGGATAAAGGCGCAGGACGATACGTTGGCAAGATCGATGATGTCAATGCCGCCACGCATACCATTTGGTGTGTGGTCGAATGGGTCGTTTACATCGCGCACCAAGACCCTCATCCAGCGTGGTGTGTAGAATAGACCGCCACCCTTAGAGTATGCCTGCGAGGTTAGCTCTGCCATACCATATTCCGAGTGTATTGTCTCCACACCGAAGCCCTCGCAAAGGATATTATGTAGCTCACTCTTCGAGAGCTCCTTGCGTCGTCCCTTCATGCCGCCAGTCTCCATTATTATCGTATTCTCGAGTTTTGGCGCATACTGCTCGGCTACATCCCAAAGGGCGTAGCTTACGCCAAGCAGAATTTTAGGCTTTGGGTCCTGTTCTATGTCGTGTATAAGTTGCTCATAATTGTTGAGGTAGAAGCCTCCCGAGCCACAACGTTTTATGAGGGTGTCGACCATATACACTAACGACGAACCCTCTCTCTCGAGATAGTTTGGAAGAAGACCGTAGATGCTCCACGTCTCGGGTACTCCGTAGAACTGCTCAAAGGCGAGAGTAAATGCCTTGCGGTAGAGAGCCAACGATGCCATGATATGGCGCGATGGCACAGTAGAGCCAGTGTTGCTCGAGGTAAAGATAATCTCTGGCTCGCCCTCACCACAATATACATCGCTACTTTTGAATAGCTCGATAGGGAGAAATGGAATATCCCCCACGCGTGTAATATCCGCAGGGTCGATAGCTATCAACTCTAAGTATCTGCGATAAGGTTCGCAGTGCTCGGCTTGGTAGCGGAACAAATCGAGGGCGCAGCTTTCGAATTGCTCCTCAGTCTCTATATTAAATATGCGTTCTACGTCAAACATAACCTCACAATAATCCACAAAGTTAGGTTTTTTATTCTAAAAAGCAATAGGTTAACCTCAAGATATAAAAAAAGCGTTATCTTTGCGGCGCAAAGATGTTTATTTGAAAAATAAAAGTTGAAATATGTCACGAATTAAAACTCTTCTAACTCTTCTATGTAGTGTGGTGTCGCTGCTATTAGCAGGTTGTGAGATGGAGCAAACACCTACCGAGGAGGCTATTGTAACGCTCGATATCTATGAGTTGAATGTTACTGGTGACGGTGGCGATATACCAATCTACTACGGTGTGAAGAATCCTCGTGCGGGTGCTCGTCTCGAGGTTAAGAGCAATGTGGCGTGGATAATCGTTAAGGAGATTACAAACTCCTCAATAATGCTTACTGTGACCCCAAGTGATATCAGTGAGGAGCGCTTTGGCTTTGTGACGATAAGCTACAAGGGTATGGCTAAGTCCATTAAGGTGCCAGTGGTGCAGGATGAGCAGGTGCTTAACCTCTTTAGCTTCGAGGTTAGCGATGTAACCTCTTCTTCATGTTCGGTGAGATATATCCCTAAGCAGAGCGGTCAGATGTTTATGGCAAACATAATCGACAAGACGTACTTTACACAGTCGGGTATCTCAGATATGGATCAATTTATCGAGGCTGAGATGGCGAACTATAAGGCTATTGCTGCGCAGTATGATATCACGTTGCAGTATCTTTTGGAGGAGGCGGCAAGCCCAAAACCAGTCTTTACTACGACCGTAACTCGCAATTTTTCGGGAATGAAAGCTGGTGGAACTTACCTCGCATACGCCTACGGTATAGAGCTCAACGATAATGAGTATAGTGTTACAATACCGTTGCACTCAGTTTCGGTGACTCTTCCTATGTCTACTATGCGCGATGTGACGTTCAACATTTCGTCGCAGATAACCTCGTCGGGAGCGGCAAATATTGTAGTCTCGCCAGTGAACTGGAGTGGATACTACTACGTTAGCATAATCCCAGATTCTTCGGTGTACTATATACCTAAGGGTGAGAATGTTAACGAGTACACTATCCGTGCTATGGGTGATGATTTTTACAAGCGTGCTCGTCAAGCTATCCAGAGTGGAGTTAGCGTTGAAGCCTTCTTAAAGAGCAACTGTTATGTTGGCAATCGCTCATTCAACCTTGCGCTTAGTGGAGGCTCGAGGTATATGGTTGCAGTCTTTGCAGTGGAGTCGGTGGATGGAGATATTCCAGCGATGTGTTCGCTGCCTGCAATCTCCTATTTGTAGTATCTAAAGCGTTGATATTTGGTAAATAAGTTTGCAGAATAAATAATTTTATCTATCTTTGCAGCCCGTATCAACCTCTTATATAGGGCAGAGACTCAGTTTGTAGCGATACAAGGATTAGCATCGAGGGTGGTGTTATGGTAGAGTAGCTGCAGCGATAATGTTGAACGATAAACATTTAATTTTTGTTGCAACAATGAACAAGGATCAGTTGATCAGACTCGTAAACGAGCAGATGTGGACTAAGGGTGAGAACGATGTACCTCAGTTCGGCGCAGGTGATACAATCACCGTAACTTATCGTATTGTAGAGGGTAACAAGGAGCGTTTGCAGAGCTTCCGCGGTGTAGTTATCCAGATTAAGGGTTCAGGCCGTACTAAGATGTTCACCATCCGTAAGGTGTCTAACGGTGTAGGTGTAGAGCGTATCTTCCCACTTTACTCACCACACATCGACAAGATCGAGGTTAACAAGTATGGTGTTGTACGTCGTGCACGTATCTACTACTTGCGTGATCTTACAGGTAAGAAGGCTCGTATCAAGGAGCGTCGTGTTGTTAAGAAGGCAAACGAGTAGTCGTTGTCAGCTTAAGAGAATTGAGGTCGTCCGAGAGGGTGACCTCTTTTTTTGTCTTTTACTATTCCTAATCTTGAGAATAAAATTCTGTCGAAGTATCTCCATTATGGGTGGATTTTTGCATCCTTAAATTGTAAATTTAATCGCAAAAATATGGCTTATATGCAACTATTTGTTGGTGTTGCTGCCTAACAGGGTTTTGAGGGTCGAAATGTTTATGATATTATTTGGGAGTTTGACAATTTTTTTGTATATTTGCCTTACAATCACTTTAGTTTAGCAAATAAAAATTAAAACTGTAATATATGAAACTAAAAAATTATGCTTATCGCTGCATGGCGGTGGTTTGCGCTATCGTAGCTGTAGCCTGCGTTGACGAGGAATTCTCGGTTGACAAGGTTTCTAAGGAGGTCTCTCTCTTTGACGGTAAGACTATCTTGCCTCTCGGCTCTGTAGAGAAGCAGACTCTCGGAAGTTTGTTGGGCTCAGAGACTGAGTTGCCAGAGGGTATTATTAAGAACGAGGATGGTTCGTACGAGTTCTTCTATGAGCTCGAAACAACAAGCGTATCTGCTGGTGATTTTGAGTTGCCAACATCTTTCGATATCGCAGCAAGCTCGTCATCGTTCAACATCGACCTTCCATCGTTAGATTTCAGCACCTATGGTGCGGGTGTCAAGCAGACTTTTGGTCTTGACCTCCCTCTTGGTGACTCTTTCAAGACGTTGTTGAAGAACGTTGGAGCTGGTGCAACAGAGTTCGAGATAAGCTCTTCGGTGTTTAACTATATTCCAGAGGATCAGCGTAAGTTTGCAAAAGAGCTTAGCGAGGAGGTGGAGATTGATGAGATTAAGTTTGATCTTCCAGAGCAGATTAAGAGCCTCAATAGGGTGATTTTCGATAGCCCGATAGAGGGACACGATGGCGCTCCATTTGGTGTTCATTTGGATTTGAAGGGCTTTGCTGGTATTAATGGTGGCGGTCATTTCCACTTTATCTTGAAGTCGAAGGCTAATTTGGTTATTAAAGACAGCAATAACCAGTTGGTTGAGTCAGAAACAGAGGGCGATTACAACGTCTATACTATCGAGAGCGATATTAAGGCTGAGGATAAGAGCATCGGTTTCGATATCTATATCGCAGCTATTGATAGCGAGCCTGCACAGGATCGTTCAGTTGTTATTGACCCAAGTATGGTATTTGATATCGACTTTGAGTTGAATGCTAAGGCTGGTGTTTTGAAACTTGATGGTAATGGAGGTATTCTTATGCCAGAGATTACAATCGAGTCTAACTTCGCTCTTGCAGACGCTGAGGTGGTATTCGATAGCAGTGTCGATTTGTTTAACTTTGAGTTCGGTGGCGAGGGTGCTGAGGGCTTCAATATCGAGATTGACCAGCTCCCAGAGCAGATTAAGAGTATCGACCGCGTTGAGCTAACAGATGACTCTAAGATTGTGCTTTTCGCAAATAACCTTGACTGGCTTGGCGATGCAGTATCTCTTGATTTGGAGATGCCTGCTTGCCTTAAGATTAAGGAGAATGAGGGTTATACATATAATACCGAGACACATATCTTGTCGACTACAATCGGTGCAATCAACGATAAGCTAAATATCCTCTTCGATGCTATCGACCTTAGCGAGATGACATCTGAGGGTGGTCCTATTGTTATCGAGTTCAGCCCATCGGGTCGAGTTCACTTTACCGATGAGACTCCTATTAGCATTAACAGCTTCCTTCCTGAGGGCGGTAGCAATATCGAGGTTCAGGTTGGTATCGGTGAGTCGTCTATGGGCTTTGAGTCTGTAACAGCTCAGGTTAATTTCAAGGAGGCTATCGAGGAGGAGATTGACCTTAGTGGTATCTCTGGAGAGCTCCCAGTTGAGATTGGTGGCTCAGGTCTATCACCAGTGCTTATGGTTACAATCTCTAACCCTCTCTCTATCGACGCTTACATCAATGCCGTACTCGTTCCTTATGTTGGCGAGGAGGCTATGGAGACAAAGAAGATAGACTTCAACGCTCCAATCGCTGGTGCAAAGAAAAACGAGGCTACAGGTGAGGTTGAGGCTACAACAACAAAGATTGTATTAGCTAAGGAGTCTCGCCGAGATGAGTTCCCAGCAGAGGAGGGTTATACATTCGTAGCTTGCAATATTGATAATCTAATTAGCTCACCTATGCCAGATAATATCAAGTTAACTGCTGAGTTCGGTTTGCCAGAGGAGCCTATCACACTCCACTTGGGCGATATCGAGAACTTGGAGTTCGCTTATGGCGCGTCTATTCGTCTTCCATTTGCATTCGACGACCAGCTAAGCATCTCGTTCGAGCATAACGAGCCAATCTTGGATGAGGCTGGTAAGTCTCCACTTGCTGATGTAGCTGCTACAGATGGTATTAAGGTTGGTGACCTCGCCCTTATTATGGAGTTCGAGACAACACTACCTTTGGAGCTTGAGGTATTGACAACGCTATACGATAAGGATGGCGCAGAGCTACCTACAAAGATTGGTTTTGCCGAGGGTGGTAATGTTGTAAAGGGTTCTGCCGATGGCGTAACATCTGAGAAGAGTACACTCCGCTTGCAGTTCGACCTTGCTGACGAGAATGGCTCACTTAAGGAGCTCGCCGACATTGCCTCAGTAGGTCTTAAGGTTGAGGCCCGTAGCTCAGCTGAGGATGGCACTGTGGTGGCACTACGTGATGACCAGTATATCGCTGCTGAGTTGAAACTTGAAATCGATGGTGGTATCACCGTAGATCTTGGTAAGTTGTAATAAGTTAATTCCTAAATAAGTGATAAGCTTAGAGTAAGTAGAATTTCAAAAATGAAAGTAAGTATTATGAAAAAGATAGCTGTTCTATTAGTTGCGGCATTTGCGCTTATGGGAGTTAATACGGCTAACGCCCAGTCGCGTACCTCCTACTTTATGGAGGGCTCATATTTCCGCTCGGAGTTCAACCCTGCCCTCGTGCCTACACGAGGCTACGTAATGATTCCTGGTCTCTCGGGTATTAACTTGAACGTTGGCACAAACTTCTTGTGTTTCGACAACTTTATCTATAAGCGTGATGATCAGTATGTTACTGCTTTGCATAAGTCTGTAACTACCGAGGAACTGATGACTAATCTTCCATCTAACCTCACTACAAACCTTAACGCTAATGTAAACCTCTTGGGTCTTGGCTTCTACACAAAGAAGATTTTTTGGAGTGCAGGTCTTAACTTGCGCAGCGAGAGCAATTTTTCACTCTCTCCAGACTTCTTCCGTGCGATCAAGACCTTGGGTACTGGCACCTTCGAACTCGGCTCGACTTCGGCAAACTCTACAGAGTATCTCGAGGCATACGCTGGTACTGCATTCCCAATCTTCGACTGGTTGACAGTGGGTGTTAAAGCAAAGGTTCTCTTCGGCTTGGCAAATATTAATGCAGAGTTTGATAAGCTTTATGTAGATATCAATGAGGATGCTGTTACTGCTCAGTTGCAGGGTAACTGGAAGGCTAATAGTATCGTATTGGACAACCGTGCTTTGGCAAAGAGTAATGAGATCGCCTTTGCGGATGTTCTTTGTGTTGACGATATGGAGTATATGAAGCAGAACCTTAGAAACTTCGGTGCTGCTATTGACTTCGGTGTTGAGGCACGCTTCTTTAACAACCACCTTAAGGTCTCAGCTGCTGTTGTAGACCTCGGTATGATTAAGTGGGCTCCTACGTCACATATCGGTGGTGAGGTTACTGGTGGCTTCCAGTACACTGGTTTGTCACTCACTGAGGCAGGCTCTGAGGAGATTATCCGTCCTCTTGATGGTTCCGATACCTTCATTAACACCGACAATATCTTTAAGAGTGGCACTTACGAGGGTTACCCAACCAACCTTACCTATAAAATCAATATGGGTGCTGAGTACAACATCCTTAAGAATATGATTGCCTTTGGTATCTTCTCGCAGACTAAGGTGTTGAACAATGATCCATTTACAGAGGTTACTGCATCCCTCAATTTGCGTCCAACAAACTGGATGTCTGCAACTGTAACACATACCTTCATCCATGGCGAGGGTCCAGGTGTCTACGGTGCTGCTATCAACTTCCACCCAGCATTTATCAACTTCTACCTCGGTATCGACTATATCGATTCTAACTATATCCATGCTGGTCAGGTTTCAGGTATCGACCTCTATCTCCCACGCAATGCTAAGTCTCTCAACCTCTACGCAGGTATGGCAATCAACTTTGGTCGACCAAAGCATTTGAAGGAGGCGAATAAGGCGCGCTGGAAAAAGTAGTAATTAATTTCTTGTGATAAGCCGCAATCTGCGGCACATCCCTAAAAGTAAACCATCCAGGGCTGTACTTTAGTGTACTATCCCTGGATGGTTTCTTTCGTGATGCACCACATCTCACGACTTCTCCCAAGAAATTTGGGTTGTGCTGCCCTGTATGTCTGTGTCTGTTTCGCTTTTGCAAGCGACAGCTACGCTGAAAGGGCAAAAGGGGCAGAAGCGGCAGAAAGGGTTTTACTAATTACTAATTCCCCCTTTGGCCCCTCAGGCCTCTTAGGCCCTTTTATAAATCTCGCGCGAAGCGCACCATACTTTTGAGGCAAAACTTCGTAATGCCTCGACTTTGCTACGGCTTGGTAGAGCAACTTTGCTTGCTCTACCAAGCCGTAGCAAAGTACAGTTTTCACCTTTCAGTTTTCAGTTTAAAAAGCGCTTAGAACCTAAATCCCAAGCCGTACATCATATTGTGGGTGTATTGCGTTGAGTTGAAGCGGTAGCCCACAAAGATGAACATCCTGCGAGCGATAAAGTGCTTTAATGAGTATTGCGTATAGAAGCGGCTGATATCGTAGCCCTTGCCTAAGACGTTGACTCCTATGCCTGCACCTACAGCAAAGAGTGGCGAGGTTATCTCAAAGCGTAGTGATACGCCGCACTCCGTCTGCCCGATAAGCGATGGGTGCTTATAGCTTATTAGCTTGCCCTCCTCGTCAAATAGCGGGTCGTAGAGGTTGAGGCTACTATCTGTCTGTATATCGAGCGATCCACCTATGGCGAAGTGGCGATTAAGGTGGTAGAGCTCGTGAATCTGTATACCATCAAGGAAGAGAGGTCTGTCAATAACAACAAACTCGCCGTGGTCTATAAAT